>ERZ825670.447-NODE-447-length-56001-cov-8.250277_pt1 | contig 56001 bp, 46 predicted proteins | sample MGYA00519929_ERZ825670 | MGnify/ENA primary metagenome ERZ825670 (study PRJEB31778, sample SAMEA3449207) | human gut metagenome | biome: human gut; feature: human-associated habitat; material: faeces | place: United Kingdom | collected 2010/2012 ...
TAATCTCACCTTAGTGGAATGTAAATTCAATAAATGAATTCATACAAGTATTATAAGCCGTGTTTTAATCTCACCTTAGTGGAATGTAAATAATGTTGCAAGATTTTCAGTATACTCTAATTGAACTTGTTTTAATCTCACCTTAGTGGAATGTAAATATGCTAAAGCCACACAAGATATTATCAAGCAAAGGGTTTTAATCTCACCTTAGTGGAATGTAAATTGTTAAAACTTTTAGAAATTTCTATAAAGTCGCTGTGTTTTAATCTCACCTTAGTGGAATGTAAATCATCAATATTATACATCATAAGATATATAACATTTCGTTTTAATCTCACCTTAGTGGAATGTAAATTTTTAATGAAAAGGGGGTAAACAATGGATAACTATGTTTTAATCTCACCTTAGTGGAATGTAAATTAACGAATTTAGCTCCAAGAATCTCATTTTCTTCTAGTTTTAATCTCACCTTAGTGGAATGTAAATCAACTAAAAGCATGATACTTGACAAAACGCAAAAAGTTTTAATCTCACCTTAGTGGAATGTAAATATCTTTATAACTAGCCGGTTGAATATCCATATAGTGTTTTAATCTCACCTTAGTGGAATGTAAATCTCTTTCAAGAACGCAATTAATGGAAGGGTGCGACGGTTTTAATCTCACCTTAGTGGAATGTAAATTTATATGTAAAGCGTGTAAAACACGCTAATTTAATGTTTTAATCTCACCTTAGTGGAATGTAAATTTGTTCTAGGATATGTGGCTAAAGTATCTAAGGTCGGTTTTAATCTCACCTTAGTGGAATGTAAATATTAACTCTAATATTTCACTAAATCTTTTAGTTTTTAGTTTTAATCTCACCTTAGTGGAATGTAAATAAGTGGAATGAATTTGACGGAAATTAGGTTTTTAGCGTTTTAATCTCACCTTAGTGGAATGTAAATTTAAAAGATACAACAGTATCTGAATGAGGTGTATCGTTTTAATCTCACCTTAGTGGAATGTAAATTACTCAAGGGTGACTTATCTGGAATTGATTTATAGGGTTTTAATCTCACCTTAGTGGAATGTAAATTAGAAAATCAATCTTTTTAATCTCTCTCTAAATTCTGTTTTAATCTCACCTTAGTGGAATGTAAATATATTTTTTAGGTGATAATTGGTATGATAGTTCAGGGTTTTAATCTCACCTTAGTGGAATGTAAATCTCAACTGTTGTAGTACCGTTCAGATTACCTACATTAGTTTTAATCTCACCTTAGTGGAATGTAAATCAAGCTGAAATTGGCAACTTAAACGACTACGAAAATGTTTTAATCTCACCTTAGTGGAATGTAAATTACTCTTGCCCCGTTCTCATATATAATAGAACTATCGGTTTTAATCTCACCTTAGTGGAATGTAAATCATTATCATTTACTAATATAGCTTTTCCCGTATCGTTTTAATCTCACCTTAGTGGAATGTAAATTGCGACTTGTGGGAAACAAGGTCACTTTGTGGAACGTTTTAATCTCACCTTAGTGGAATGTAAATGTGAGGGTGAATCCTACTTTTTTAAGTTCTTTTTGTTTTAATCTCACCTTAGTGGAATGTAAATTATGCGAGAACATAGAAAAAAATTAAGGATATCTATAAGTTTTAATCTCACCTTAGTGGAATGTAAATTTTAGTGAGTTGAGCATTAGTGATACTACATACAGTTTTAATCTCACCTTAGTGGAATGTAAATGATGAGAATAGAAATCTTTATGACACTACTGAAGTTTTAATCTCACCTTAGTGGAATGTAAATTTCATTTTTTAATTTTTCAAGCAACTTTCTAACTTGTGTTTTAATCTCACCTTAGTGGAATGTAAATATTAAACAATCAAAAAGATTAAGATTAACGCCTAGTTTTAATCTCACCTTAGTGGAATGTAAATACATGAAAGTGAAATGTACCAAGAATTATTAGTTAGTTTTAATCTCACCTTAGTGGAATGTAAATGTAGGTGACTTCAGTGATTTTGAAAAATATGATACAGTTTTAATCTCACCTTAGTGGAATGTAAATCACGACTTTTATATTCCTTGTTTGCTTACTGTCACGTTTTAATCTCACCTTAGTGGAATGTAAATCACTATCATGTTATACTTGTTATAAATAAAAGCTGTTTTAATCTCACCTTAGTGGAATGTAAATAGAGGAATACCACCTTTTTTTATTTTATTTCACATGTTTTAATCTCACCTTAGTGGAATGTAAATCTAAAAGTATCATAGTTTTCTGGAGCGATTTTTTCAGTTTTAATCTCACCTTAGTGGAATGTAAATTTTTGAAGTTTAATAATATCACTCTTTTTATTTTGAGTTTTAATCTCACCTTAGTGGAATGTAAATGAGTTGATGTTAGCTTACCGTGCAAGTGCTTTCTGTTTTAATCTCACCTTAGTGGAATGTAAATAAATATTGGTTACATATAGTATGCATCTTGCGATAGTTTTAATCTCACCTTAGTGGAATGTAAATAGAGGATAAAAAAGAGGTGTAAAATTATGTTAAGTGGTGTTTTAATCTCACCTTAGTGGAATGTAAATAATTTTCGAGAAAAACACATTAGTTAATGCAATATCAGTTTTAATCTCACCTTAGTGGAATGTAAATTTAGTAAGAATTGCTATTCTGCTATGAGTAGTAGAAGTTTTAATCTCACCTTAGTGGAATGTAAATTAGACGACATGGACGCAGATGTTATAACTTTTGAAGTTTTAATCTCACCTTAGTGGAATGTAAATAGATTTTTAATGTCATTATATAAAAGGCTGACTGCCGTTTTAATCTCACCTTAGTGGAATGTAAATAACTTTACACTCCGGTGAGTTGGATTTTTGTTATTGTTTTAATCTCACCTTAGTGGAATGTAAATCTAAAAATTGGGCTAAAAGTGTAATTTTCAACTTAGTTTTAATCTCACCTTAGTGGAATGTAAATAAGTGTGTAGAATACATGGCATATCTGGAGCAGTACGTTTTAATCTCACCTTAGTGGAATGTAAATATAGTACATACTTTATCCGATTACGCTCAAGAGTTGTTTTAATCTCACCTTAGTGGAATGTAAATTTTACATCACATTTAATCAAAGACCAAGAGTCAACGTTTTAATCTCACCTTAGTGGAATGTAAATATGGATTTAGCAACTTACGCAGAAGTTACTGGACAAAGTTTTAATCTCACCTTAGTGGAATGTAAATCTCAGACGGACAACTTTAGAAAGGAAGATTTAAAGTTTTAATCTCACCTTAGTGGAATGTAAATAGCTGTGCTTGTGATTTATTTTTAACACTGTCGCTGTTTTAATCTCACCTTAGTGGAATGTAAATTATCAATATAACGGCAGTAATGAACATGATTTTACAGTTTTAATCTCACCTTAGTGGAATGTAAATAACTTACCAGTTACGCTGTTTAATAAAATTTTTGAGGTTTTAATCTCACCTTAGTGGAATGTAAATAATTTACCCGTCACGCTGTTCAGTAAAATTTTTGAGTTTTAATCTCACCTTAGTGGAATGTAAATCTAATAATTATTTATCAATTAAAAACACCTATAGTGCAGTTTTAATCTCACCTTAGTGGAATGTAAATTACATACAAAACATACAGCCAGTACGATTTAAACCGTTTTAATCTCACCTTAGTGGAAATAAAGGTAAAAAAAGTCCCACTATACGTTATGTATAGTGGGATTATAATTATTAATACAACTAAACCAAGATAGTGCCATTATTATCAATAGAAAGTTCTTTAACCTGCCATAGATTAAGATTACGTTGGTCTAAAGCGAAACGCATCTTACCAGCGAAGAAGTTATTTTTTTCATCTACGATAGCCATAAGACTAGGTCCAGCACCACTGATATACATAGCGTAAGCACCTAGAGTATATGCTATTTTGAACACCTCATCAGCATGAGGAATAAGGGGCAATCTGTAAGGTTGATGAAGTTTATCATCTACGGCAGTACGAAGATTTTCATACTTACCAGTGAGCAACGATGCCGAGAACAACGACGCTCTAGATAGATTATATACTGCATCTTTATGAGAAACCTCTTTAGGTAGAGCCGAACGAGCTTTTTCAGTAGATAGCTCAAAGTTTGGAATGATAACCACGAACTTTAAAGCAGTATGAACTTCTTGTTTTACCCAATGTACAGCTTGACCATCGAATACGGCAGTTACGATGCCACCTAATAGAGCAGGAGCAGTATTATCTGGGTGACCTTCAATTTCAGCAGATAGATTTACAATATCATCTAGTGATAAGGGATTACCCATCAAGTGATTAGCACCTACTAGACCACCTACGATACACGCCGAAGAACTTCCAAGACCTCTAGTCATAGGGATATTATTTTCTTGAACAATCTTTAAGCCTTTCAAAGATTTTCCACATATATCGTATAAAGTTTTAGCAGAAGTATATATTAGGTTAGTTTCATCGGTAGGAACGGAAGTATCATCAGCCGAAGATATTTCCAAGGAGTCATATTCTTCCATTTGGACATAGTTATAGAAGTTCAAAGCCAAACCGAGTGCATCAAAACCAGCCCCCAAGTTTGCACTGGTAGCAGGGATTTGAATTTTAATCATAGTTAGAACACCAACCTACTTAATATCCAATACAGGAATAGTAGAAATAACCATACCATTATTTTCAGCAATGCGAACGCAAAGTTTTTCAGAGTCGGCAATACTCATAGGTTTGGTGATAAATACAGTATAGTCATCATCAATGCAGATAGTTTGAGAACCTTCTGGAATTAATGAACTACTACCTTTAATTCGGAAATACATTTGAGCAGTAAACTCAGTATAGTCAGCTATAAAATCGGTATTATTAGTATCTTCCCAATATTGAGATAGTACAGTTTCATGATGTTGAACTTCATTAATAATATCACCAAGAACGGCACTAGCAGTAGGTAGTTTACCAGCACCACGACCATAGAATAGAGTTTTATCTATACCATTACCACAAACCATAACAGCATTGAAAACGTCATCAACATGAGCGATTAAGTTATCATTACTAACAAGCATAGGGCAAACTAAAGGAATAATCTTGCTATTATCTAACTTTTTAACGTAAGCTATTAACTTGATAGCACCACCCCATTGTTTAACGTACTTAACGTCATCAAGGGAGATATCTGTAATACCCTTAGTGTATACACTATTAGGATAAACGTGCTTACCATATACTAAAGAAGATATAATACAAATCTTTCTGCAAGCGTCATCGCCCTCAACATCGGCAGTAGGGTCTTTTTCAGCGTAGCCGAGTTCTTGAGCCATAGCTAGAGCAGTTTCAAAGTTCATATGTTCGTTAATCATTTTAGTTAGAATAAAGTTAGTAGTACCGTTTAGAATACCAGCGACTTCAGTTATTTCGTTAGCTGCAAGGCACTTGTGTAGAGGTCTAATTATTGGAATAGCACCACCAACACTAGCTTCAAAGAAGAAGTTACAGTTATGTTCTTTAGCGACTTTTAATAGTTCTGCACCTTTTTCGGCAACCAACTGCTTATTAGATGTAGATACACTTTTACCCTTTTCCAAACAAGCCTTAACGAACTCATAAGCAGGGTGAACACCACCCATACATTCAGCTACAGCAGTAACCTCATCATCAGCCAATATAGTTTCTATACTTTTAACGAACTTATCGGCATAAGGGCTATTAGGGAACTCTCTAATATCAAGGATATACTTAATATCCATAGGTTGACCAGCTCTAGCGATTATGCTATCCTTGTTAGTGTAGAACAGTTCAACTACACCAGAACCTACTACGCCATAGCCTAGTACTGCAAATTTTGACATTTTTAATTACCTCCGATTTTAAACAGAATACTTTTACTTAAATATTCTAACATATTTTTGATGGTATGTCAATTTTTTTTTAAACATATTGTAAATTTGCCGTATCCATAAAGTTTTAGGCACTTATATATTGATTTTTATTAAATATCGTGTTACAATTAACGTATGCTAAATTAAAGGAAGGATTGTTTTTTATGCCATCTAAAGAGATATGTCAGTTTTGCGACCAAATTAGAACTATTATAAATGGTAAAAGGTTAGTAGGTTTGCCTACTTATGGAGCAATTGAAGTTCATATTAAGGAATTTTCTCCAGAACCTTTATATATAGAGGTCAAAAATGGAAACGTATCCATTGAACCTTATGAGTACAACAATAAAGATGCTACTATAACTTTAGATATTCAAACTCTACACGATATCTATAATAGAAAAATATCTATAAATGATGCTCTTAATAGAAAGCTAATCTTAATTGATGGCGACGCTGAGGTTCTATACTGTTTACAACGAAATATTTAAACTAAAAAATCATGGAGAGGTTAAATCCATGATTTTTTATCATACACTAAGATTTTTTTTAATATTATGTAGTAAACTATAATATATGTAGTTTACTTTTTAAAAAATCTATGATATAATTATATTTGCACAAGGGGATTTCCCTTAAAAATTTATTTTGAAAGGGTTATTATATGAGCAAAAAACAAGCAAAGTATAGCGTTCGTATAGATAGAATAGCTATAGTATTAATAGTATTAATAGGTATACCAGTATTAATATCGACAATGTTCAAGTCTTGTTCTAGTGGAGATACCACTGTAGATAATTCACAAGTAAACTCATCACAAGATGAAAAAGTATCAAACTCATTTAGTTCATTTGAAAGTGCTATTGAAAGGTTAGGTTTTGTAAAGCGTTCATACTCAATCAACGATATCCACTATGGAGAACTCATACTAGTAAATGGCGAACATGAATATATATTCGATGAAACTAAGCAATCTGATATGGTTGAAGTTCCTACCGTAAAGAACGAATTTTATAATACACTAAGTTCTACTATGATGTTAAAGAGTTCTGTTATAGAACCTCTTAACACTATGATGAAAGACTTCTATTCTGCCAAATCCGATGGTGATATGGTTATATCTAGTGCATATAGAAACAAAGCTGACCAAGATATTATATATTCACAAGTAGTAGATAACAACCTATCAGAAAATCAAGCTGGGTTCAGCGATAGCCATACAGGATATTCATTCAACTTAGCAGTACTTCCACAAGATAGTTCTCTTATATCTTTTGAAGCCGATGAAAACTCATCTTGGCTAGTAGAAAATTGTGCAAAGTATGGGTTTATACAAAGGTATCCAGATGACAAGAAGTCTATAACGGGAATAAGTAACCCATCATACTTTAGATACGTTTCACTTCCTCACTCTATGTACATGAAAGAGAACAATCTATGTTTAGAAGAATACATATCCACATTGAACAACTATAAGTTTGGAGTTAAATCTTTAAGATATACCTACAACGACCAAGAATATATGATATACTTCTATGAGGCATCTAATTCGGATACCGTTGAAGTATACGTTCCAAGCGATAAAGAGTATACCATATTTGGTAACAACGTAAACGGATTTATAGTAACAGTTAAACTATAGTACTTTAAGATGTATCTTTTTAGATACATCTTTTTTATATGCAAAAAGAACGCCTTATTTCTAAGACGTTCTTTTTAGATTACACATATAACACTATATCATTATCATTAGATATTTAGATATTGAATAGTAACTTAGAATATGTTGGGAATGGCCATACCTTATCGGAAACTATAGTTTCAAGTTCATCGGCAACGGCTCTTAAAGATTGCATATTAGCAAATACTTCATCACGATAGTATCTAGCATAAGAGTAAACAGTTTCCTCATGGTTAGATGCGTCACAAAGTTTACATTCAAGGTCTTTAACTTGAGCGTCTAAGCTAGATGTTAAGCAAGATAACTTCTTAGCTAATTCTTCTTCAACGCCACCCTCAAGACCTATAGCCTTCTTAGATGCTACAACATCGCAGATTTGCTTAGTATATGACATACAAGCAGGTAGGATTTGTTTATTAACCATATCTACCATAGTTAAAGCCTCAATGTTGATAACCTTAGAATAGTTTTCAAGTAAGATTTCTTGTCTAGCTTGAATTTCAGTCTTAGTATAAACCTTGAACTTTTCAAACATAGCAACGTTCTTTTCGTCTGTGTAGTGAGGTAGACAATCTACAGTAGAAACGTAGTTAGGAAGATGTCTAACGTTTACAGCCTCATCAACCCACTCATCAGAGTAGCCGTTACCATTAAAGATAATTCTCTTGTGTTCCTTAATAGTTTTAACTAGAAGGTCGTTAAGAACGGTATCGAAAGTACCATTTTCCTTAGCAGGTTCAAGGATATCAGCGAATTGAGAAAGTTCTTCAGCAACGATAGTGTTCAACATAACGTTAGTACAAGAGATAGAATCAGCAGAACCTAACATTCTAAATTCGAACTTGTTACCAGTGAAAGCAAAAGGAGAAGTTCTGTTTCTGTCAGTAGTATCCTTTTTGAAGTTTGGAAGTGCATCTACATCGATAACAAATTGAATATCCTTAGATTTAACCTTAGTACCATTTTCAATAGCATCTAGAACTTCTTGAAGTTCGTCGCCTATAAACATGGAAATGATTGCAGGTGGAGCTTCATTAGCACCAAGTCTATGGTCGTTACCAGCACTAGCAGCGGAAATTCTTAGTAAGTCAGAATACTCATCTACACCCTTAATGATTGCACATAGGAATGTTAAAAATTGAGTATTTTCTAATGGATTAGATGATGGGTCTAATAAGTTTTTACCATCGTTAGATGAGATAGACCAGTTGTTATGTTTACCAGAACCATTTACTCCAGCATATGGCTTTTCGTGTAGTAGACAAACTAGACCATGCTTTATAGCGATTTTCTTCATAATCTCCATAGTCAATTGGTTTTGGTCTGCTGCAATATTAGATGTAGTAAATACAGGAGCTAACTCATGTTGAGCAGGAGCAACTTCATTATGTTTAGTTTTAGCGAAAACGCCAAGTTTCCAAAGTTCTTTGTCAAGGTCTTTCATGAAGTCGGAAACTCTTTGTTTGATGTTACCAAAGTAATGGTCTTCTAGTTCTTGACCTTTAGGAGCTTTAGCACCAAATAGAGTTCTACCAGTCATGATTAAATCTTCACGTTGGTCATATAAAGACTTATCTACTAGGAAGTATTCTTGTTCAGGGCCGACAGTAGTAGTAACTCTAGTAGCCTTAGTATTGCCGAATAGTCTTAAAATTCTTAGAGCCTGTTGGCTAATTACTTCCATAGAACGTAATAGAGGTGTTTTCTTATCAAGAATTTCACCAGTATAAGAACAAAAAGCAGTTGGAATATATAAAGAACCATCTTTAACGAAGCAGTTAGAAGTAGGGTCCCAAGCAGTATAGCCTCTAGCCTCAAAAGTTGCTCTTAAACCACCAGATGGGAAAGATGAGGCATCTGGTTCACCCTTGATAAGTTCCTTACCAGAAAACTCTAAAATAATGCTACCATTTGGAGTTGGTGAAATAAAAGAGTCATGTTTTTCAGCAGTAATACCAGTCATAGGTTGGAACCAATGTGTATAGTGAGTAGCACCTTTTTCTATAGCCCAATCCTTCATAGCATTAGCGACTACATCAGCAACATCTGGGTCTAGTGGAACACCTAAGGCTTTAGTTTTAGCTACAGCCTTGTAAACTCCCTTAGGAAGTCTAGCTTTCATAACATCATCATTAAAGACATCACAACCGAAGAAATCGGCAACAGTTTCAACACATTTAGTTTCTTGTGACATAGTAATAATCCTCCTTAAAAATAAAAAAGCATTTCGATTTTAGGACAGCAATACATTAAAAAATCCCAACAATCGAAACGCCATTGTTTCAATATAATAATCATTTTAAGTTTAATCAGTAACTTCTGATTACAGTGATATTATATCATTAAAAATTTAATTTGTCAAGAGTATTTTTAAAAAAATTAAGTTAAAAATCAAAATTATGGATTATAACAATAAATCAACTTAAAAAAGCGTTAGTTTGTAAACTTTCAACTAAAGTATTAACATTATGGGTTTGCATTAAAGATGACATTACGCATACGCCATCTGCACCACGCTTAATAGTCTGCATAGCATTATTAGGAGATATCCCACCTATAGCATATACTGGAATATTTACGCTACTACAAACTTTTTCAAGATATTCCAAACCTCTAGGGGCAAGATTTTTTTTGCAATCGGTAGCAAAAATATGTCCTGTGATTAGTCTAGTAGCACCCATCTTACTAGATGTAATAGCCTCATCTACAGAGTGTACCGATACACTTACGTTTTTAAAGTCGCTTAGAGCATCACAATTAGATAAGAAATCCTTATACGATAGATGGATATTCTTGCAGTTTAAAGTTTTAGCGACATCTATATATTTTACTATATAGATATCGCAATTATTACAAACTTTCAAAACTTTTTTAGCTAAAGAGGTATACTCCTCTTGAGATAAATCTTTCTCTCTAAGATATATACTCTCCACGCCACTATTAGATATACTTTCTAACCTAGATAAAAAATCATCATGACAGAGTTTTCTATTACTTATAGATATTATTTTCATGAATATAAATCCTTATATATATTAGTTAGTTCTAATATAGTCAGTGAATACTGGCTGTAAACCGTGACTTACTATAGCTTGATATACTTCATCAACAGAACGAGGGTCGGAAATTTCAAACTGTTCGTCACCCTCAGCACTTTCGCCGTGACCTCCTACCGATACCTTAACACCTGCCGATATCTTAGTAGCACAAAGACCTACGACATTATCTCTAAAGCCGTCACGCTCACGAGTGGATATTGTTATACCAGCAAATGGCATAAAGATTCTGTAAGCCAACATAATCTGTAGGAGTTGTTTTTCATGGACATCATTAGAGTTGTTATTAGCATTATTCTTGTAAGGTCTTAAACGTGGAAATGAAAAAGATATCTCTGCATGAGGATACTTTTTCTGTATCAACATAGCATGAACACCAGCTGAAAAGGCATCTTTTCTAAAGTCGCTAAGACCTAGCAAAGCACCAAAAGATACTCCACGCATACCACCAAGTATGGCCCTTTCGTGAGCGTTTACTCTATATGGATAGCATCTTTTAGCACCACTTAGATGTACTTGTTCATATCTAACGGGGTCGTAAGTTTCTTGATATACACATACAAAGTCTGCACCACACTCTTGTAGATACTTATACTCATCAACGTTTAATGGATACACTTCTATACTTATAGAAGTAAAATACTTTTTAGCAATCTTAACGGCTTCCCCAATGTAATCAACGTCGGACTTATGACGACATTCACCAGTCAATAGCAAGATATCTCTAAGACCAGTACTAGCAATATTTTGCATTTCAAGGTCAATCTGTTCAAGGGATAGCATACCCCTTTTAATTCTGTTTTTGCAGTTCAAACCACAATAGACGCATTCATTTTCGCAGTAGTTGGCAATGTACAACGGAGTAAACATAGTAACGGTATTTCCGAAGTGCTTAGCAGTTTCCTTTTTAGAACGTTGAGCCAATAGTTCAATCATATCTGTAGCTACTGGGGATAGTAATGCACCAAAGTCATCAAGGTCAAGAACGTCTTTGCTAAGAGCCTTTAAAACGTCCTCTTTAGTATACTTGTTATAATCGTACTTGCCAGTAAGTTCAAGGATAGTATCCATAATATCGGACTGTATAATATCCATGCCCTCTTGATATTCCATGTGATTAGTCTTTTCTCTTTTCATATCAAGCACCACCTTAGCGAATAAAATCCGTTAATGGACTAGATGCCTCAGCAGTTTCAAGAACTCTACCAGTACCAGATAGGTAAGCCAATCTACCACTTTGAACTGCTAATGCGAACGCTTTAGCCATCATACCAATATTACCAGCAGTAGCAACGGCAGTATTGCACATAACGGCACTAGCACCCATTTCCATGCATTCACACGCTTGTGATGGCTTTCCAATACCTGCATCTACTATTATAGGAAGGTCTATCTCATTAATTAATATTTTAATGATATCCTTATTAGCAAGACCTCTATTGCTACCAATAGGAGATGCTAAAGGCATAACGGCAGATGCTCCAGCATTTTGCAAATCTCTAGCTACGTTCAAGTCTGGCATCATGTAAGGAAGTACAGTAAAACCTTCCTTAGCAAGGACTTCAGTAGCCTTAATAGTTTCGTAGTTGTTAGGTAGTAGATACTTAGTATCTGTCATTATTTCTATCTTAACCATATCGCCACAACCTAGTTCTTTAGATAGACGTGCAATTCTAATAGCCTCCTCAGCGTTTCTAGCACCAGAAGTATTAGGTAATAGAGTAACATTTTTAGGGATATAGTCTAATATACTTTCAGTATCTTTAGAGTTAGCACGTCTAAGAGCCAAAGTAACGATATCCACATTAGCATTTTCCACAACCTGTTTAATTAAGTTTAAAGAGAACTTACCTGAACCCAAAATAAATCTTGAGTTAAACTCATGATTTCCTAAGACCAACTTATCATCATTAATATTAAACATATAAAACAAATCCTTTCAAAAATATAGTTATAGAGTTTATACACGCATAGCACGTTAGCCACCACCAACGAATCTAACTACTTCTATAGTATCCTCATCGTACAATAGAGTTTCCGAAAAGGTTGCTTTTGGAATAATATCGCCATTGCGTTCTACTGCGACCTTAGAAAAGTCATAACCATTAGCAGTTAAGAACTCCTTAACGGTAGTAGGATTTTGTAACTTAAAAGTTTCGCCATTAACGACCATGTTAAGACCTCCTTTCTAATTAGCAAAAATTAACAGTAAAATATATAGAAATAGGGCTACACCCGTAGTGGTGTACCCTATCCAAACTATATTATGGTTATATTTTAGCACAAACTTAATACTTTGTCAATACGCATAGGAAATATTTCTAAAAAGGCATTGAAAAAATCGCCAAAATGTGATACAACAGTTATACTGTTAAAAGAGGGTATCATTTTTAAGATACCCTCTTTCTTAAATATAATTAGGTATTGACATTTAAAACTTTATGATATATAATTATTTAAAAGTGAAAATGAAAATCAATTTCAATTTGAGGTGCGTATATTATGAGTTTAATAAAATGTGAAAACTTAGTTATGACTTATGAAAATAAAGTAGCTGTAGATAACGTATCTTTTACTATAGAAAAAGGTGACTATCTATGTATTGTGGGAGAAAATGGCTCAGGAAAGAGTACTTTAATGAAAGGTATTCTTGGATTGAAAAAGTATTCTAGTGGCAACATAGAGTATAATCTTAAAAAGAATGAGATTGGATATCTTCCTCAACAGACTATAGTGCAAAAAGATTTCCCTGCTAGTGTGTATGAAGTAGTACTATCGGGGTGTTTAAATAAGTCCAAATTGAACCCATTCTTTTCTAAAGAACAGAAAAGTTTAGCTACTAAAAATCTTGAGTTACTAGGAATATCCGACTTAGCTAAAAAATCTTATAGAGATTTGTCTGGAGGTCAACAGCAAAGAGTTCTTTTAGCTAGAGCCTTATGTGCTACTGGCGAACTTCTAGTATTAGACGAACCAGTCACGGCTTTAGACCCTATTGCTACTACCGATATGTACAACGTAATAAAATCTTTAAATAAGAATAATGGTATTACTATAGTAATGGTATCGCATGATATAGATAGTGCTATTGCTTATGGTAACAAGATTATCCACATGGGCAATAAAATGGAGTTCTTTGGTACTACTAACGACTATATAAACTCTAGTAGCTATAAAAAGATATTTAAAAAAGTATAGACTTCAAAATCATGGAATACGTTCCATGATTTTTTTTGCTTAGTACACAATATGACATAAATTTTAAAAGTTAAGGTGTAGAATATTCTTAAATTAATATTAAAGGAGGCTTAAACTCAATGACGGCTAGATTTTGTATGCGTGATAATATTCTATATGCAGTAATATCTGGAGAGATAGACCATCATTCAATAAAACCTATTAGAGATGAAACTGACGTTCAAATATTAAAAAATTCACCTAAGGGCTTAGTTATAGATTTTAAAAATATAACCTTTATGGATAGTTCTGGTATTGGCTTTATAATGGGTAGATATAAATTAATTCAAAATATTACTATAGTCAATGCTAATGCAAATATTAAAAAGATTATGTTACTTTCTGGTATCGGCAGAATTGCTACTATTAATTGATTGGAGTTGGTTATTCTTGAAAAATGAAATAAAAGTTAAATTCTCAGCACTTTCCGAAAACGAGGGCTTTGCTAGAAGTGTTATATCGGCATTTATAGTGCAGTTAAATCCAACGGTTACGGAAATGGCAGATATTAGAACAGCAGTATCCGAGGCAGTAACTAACGCTATAGTTCACGGATACAAAAGTACCGAGGGCTTTGTGGATTTAGTTGCTAAGATACTCTCAAAAGATGAACTTTACATAAAAATATCCGATAAAGGTTGTGGTATCGCCGATATAGACCAAGCTATGCAACCTATGTTCACCACCGATACCAACGGCGAACGTGCTGGGTTAGGTTTCGCCGTTATGGAAGCTTTTATGGATACTCTTATAGTTAAAAGTACTCTAAATAAAGGCACTACCATAATAATGCGTAAAAAGTTAGGAGTTCCCCCTTTAGATGATAATTTTTAATATCCTTCAAAAAAAATCCCCCTAGATTCTTTCCTCTAGGGTGATTTTTATTCTTAATAGACTATATAGCATACACATATTGACATAATTCTTTAGATATTAGGTGTAGAATAGTAGTATAAATCTTTAAGGAGTGATATGCTATATGAAAGTTTCAGCGGAGGAAAATCTAGGGTTAGTACATCTATGTGCCAATAGGTTCAGAAATAGAGGTATAGAGTATGAAGAACTCTATTCAGCAGGTTGCATAGGACTTCTTAAAGCAATAAAGGTCTTTGATGAAACTAGAGGTGTAAAGTTTTCGACTTATGCAGTTCCCGTGATATTAGGAGAGATAAAACGTCTATTTCGTGATGGTGGCACTGTTAGGGTAAGTCGTGGTCTAAAAGAACTGTATATAAAAGTAAATCGAGAACGAGAAGTATACTTATCAAAGTATGGCAAAGAGCCGACTATAACCGAACTTGCTGAAACTCTTAATGTAGATGAGTACAATATATCATTAGCGATGTCCTCATCACTGCCACCGATATCGCTAACCGAAACCGATGAAGATGGTGGTGGACAGTTAGATATTCCTACTGCCTCACCAGATACCGAAATAGGAAACACTATAGCATTAAATCAAATATTGAACTCCCTAGAAGAAAAAGACCGTAATATGATTATCTTACGATACTATAAGAATATGACTCAATCGCAAACGGCGGAAGTATTAGGTATGACTCAGGTACAAGTATCTAGGCGTGAAAAGAAGATTTTAGCTCATATGAAAGAAGAACTATCCTAAAAGACAATTTTGTAATATAAAAAAATCAATATACACACTAGATTTTTACTAAAAAATCCTATATAATATATACTGGATATATAGGAGGTTTATAAAAATGAGTAACTACAATTTAAAGAATATAATATCCACAATAGTAGGCGTAGCCTTTATAGGTATAGGAGTAGGTATTTTAAATCTAACTCACTTTGGAGTAGACCCATACTCTTGTATGAACTATGGAATATCTGGAGTAATAGGGTTATCCTTTGGTACTTGGCAGATGATTTTAAACATAATACTATTTATTCCAATGTTAGTACTAGGTAGAAAGTATATCGGATTAGGTAGTATATGTAATATGTTTGGAGTTGGCTATATAGCACAGTTTGTAAGTTATATAGCATCACTACTAGGATATCCAACCATAGACTTTATGGTAGCTAGAATAATAGTTCTAATTATAGGAGTGTGTATAATCTGTCTTGGTTGTGCCGTATATACTATGGCAAACTTAGGAATTGCTCCATATGATGCTCTTGCGTACATAGTAGAAAAACTTATCCACGGAAAGATTAAGTTCAAATGGATAAGAGTAATCACCGATATAGTTTGCGTGGCTATAGGATTTATCACTGGTAGTGTTATTGGCATAAGTACAGTAATATTGATGTTCTTTACTGGACCTTTAATTCAATTCTTTAAAGACATTCTAGCTCCACTATTTAAAGATAACGCTACAGAAAGTACAGATATAACAGTCTAATAGCAAAAAAATCCCATCTAAAAAGATGGGTTTTTTATTATACTTTTATAGAGTTAGTTATCCATTGGATAGGTTTATTGAATATATTCTCCGATAGGATAACTACTATTATAAGACTAATAACTATAAATACAATCCAACAAGAATTAGGAAGTATAGTTTCAAGATTTTCAAAGGTATCGAAGTATCTTAGAACCTTTAAAAGTATAGAATGCCAAAAGTATACTTGCAGAGTTTTCTCCCCTACTTGTGATATCATTGGAATACATCTATTAAAATATGTACTTACAGATATAAACGATATTGAAACTATTAACGATATCAATGAAGTAAGGCATCTATGGAGCATACCAAAACTTTCAGAAACGTCATCATAGGAGTTTCTGCCAGTGAATAGACCTCTAAGAGAATATAAGTCATCTATGCAAAAGATATTTAATAATAGCCATGTAAGTATCAACACTACTGAGGATATTCTTACAACCTTTTTACTACAGTACTCCAATACTTGATTTGGTTTCAAACAAAATCCAATATAGTAGAATGGAAAGAATACTATCGCTCTTGATAGGCATAAGAAATCACCAATAGAATTATCGTAGCCTATGAACAGACTAAGCAATGTAGATATAATAAGTATCAATCTAGCATCTACCTTACGAAAACAGTAGCATATGACATGATAGTATGCTAGTACAAACAGATACCAAAACAAGCCATCGCCATTTAACAAGCTAAATTTAGGTTCGCCAGAAAATAACATACCATCGGCAAACATAACGAACATCTTTATTATTAAGCCCAGTACTATGTACGTTACCACCTTTTTTCTATTTATAGAGTCACTTTCTTTCTTTTGAAACAATCCCGATATAAACAAAAACAATGGCATATGAAAAGAGTATATAAACAGAAAAACACTTCTTAAATAGACGTTATCTATAACTTCAGAGGTTAAGGTATGACCTAAAACTACTAAAGTTATCAAAAGGAACTTTAGATTGTCGAACATATACAATCGAGGTTTTAAACTAACATTATCCATAAAAATCTCCTAAAAAATTATGAACCTCCATCTTAACACTAAGATGGAGATTATATATATAAATATGTACACTATAATAAACTAATCGATAAGTTTAAAGCCATCATTAATAAGTGCAGATTTAATACTGTCGATATGGCCATAGTTACGAGTTTCTAACATAATTCTTAGATAGCAACCATTAATATCTGAACCCTCATTAGCACGTTCATGATGTATTGAGATTACATTACCACCCAAATCTGCAATAATTTGAGATACTCTCTTTAATTGACCTGGTTTGTCAAGAAGTTCAATATTTAGTAGGCAAGACCTTCCAGAACGTATTAGACCTCTTTTAATAACTCTTGAAAGTATAGTAACGTCTATATTACCACCCGATACTAAACATACTGTCTTTTGATTTTTAATAGGCAACTTATTAAACAACGCAGCTGCAACAGATACTGCTCCAGCACCTTCAGCTATTAACTTATGTTGTTCTATTAAAGTTAGTATGGCTGTAGATATCTCATCATCGGTAACAGTTACGATATCGTCTACATACTTAGATACATACTTAAAAGTATTTTCACCAGGTTCTTTAACGGCGATACCGTCAGCGATAGTAGAAACGTTGTCAAGACATTCAATCTTGTTATCGTGGATAGAGTTGAACATACTAGGAGCTCCACTAGCTTGAACACCATAAACTTTAATCTTAGGATTTAAACTCTTAATAGCAAACGCTACACCAGATATTAAACCTCCACCACCAATTGGAACGATTACGTTTTCAACGTCTGGTAAATCCTCAACTATTTCAAGACCTATAGTACCTTGACCAGCAATAACATTATCATCATCGAAAGGGTGAATAAATGTATAACCTTTTTCATCTCTAAGTTGAAGTGCTTTAGCGTAAGCGTCATCGTAGACACCTTCTACTAAGCATACGTCTGCACCGTAGTTTTTAGTAGCCTCTACTTTGGATATAGGTGCACCATCTGGTAGGCATATTAAAGATTTTATACCGTTCTTAGTAGCCGATAGTGCTACGCCTTGTGCATGGTTACCAGCTGAACAAGCTATAACACCTCTAGCCTTTTCTTCATCGGATAGTTGAGAAATTTTATAACAAGCACCTCTTACCTTAAAAGAACCTGTTACTTGCAAGTTTTCAGGTTTTAGATATATTTCACATTCGGGATTTATTTTAGGTGCATGGATTAAATCAGTCTGTCTAATTACACTACCCAACACATATTTAGCATGATATATTTTATCTAAAGTAAGCATTCTATCAAATCCTTTCTATTAGACTATTATAACTCTAAAAGGGAAAAAAGTCAACTTGATTTTTAACACAATAGCAATTTTTTATTGAGAATTATTTTAATCTAACACGCATACACATATACAAAGGAGTGATATACTATGTACACGGTATTTTTAAGTCCATCTACACAAGAGTTCAACCAGTATGCCACCGAGGGCAACGAAGAACTATATATGAACCTTCTAGCCGATTTAATAGAACCTTATTTGCGTTCTAGTGGAATAAAATTCTCACGCAACGATAGAAATAAACCAGTAGCCAACGCCATCGCAGATAGTAATTCAGGAAACTATGATATCCACTTGGCACTACATACCAACGCAGGTGCAGACAGTTTTGCTGGAAAACTCCGTGGAATTGACATCTACTATGACCCAAACAGTGCAAATAGTAGAAGATTGGCTACTATAATAGCTAACAATCTACAAGAGATATACCCTCTAGTAGATAGATGCAGAGCATTACCTACAGACTATCTAGGCGAAGTACTTCAAACTAGAGCCGTAGCAGTACTTTGCGAATTGGGATACCATGACAACTTAGCAGACGAACGTTGGCTAAAAGATAATCTAAACGATATAGCTAGAAACTTAGCACAATCCATTTGCGACTACTTTGGGATACCTCTAATTGAACCTATAAAAACCTTTGAAGGTACTGTAGTTACTAATGGATATTCTAACTTAAACATTAGAAACTATCCATCTATAGAGTCCACAGTAATTGGCACTATTCCAAATAGTTCTGTAGTCACGGTATACGGCGTATATTATGCCTCCCCTGATGACGTTTGGTACGTTGTGGAATACAATGGAATAGTAGGATATTCCAATGCGTATTACATTGTAGTATAGAAGAAAATCCCTTGCAAACTTTAGCAAGGGATTTAATATAATATTAATCTAAAACGGTAATACTGTCATCAGCGTAGGTATTTCCACTAGGATATCTAACATTATCTTTAGCTGAGCAACCACAATCCCAACCTCTAAGAATGTACGCAGTTTGGTCATCAAAGTAACAAGTATTGCCATACACTTGATTATCAAAGCCCCATTCTGATAAGATTATATGCACTTGAAAAGCATCTACTATTATAGAGTTTCCATCTTGATAGCAAGTATTATTTCTAACTATGCAACCGTTACCGCTAATATCGACAAAACTGTCGGCATAATTTTCACCAGACATACCATCGCCATACATAATGCAATCTTCGATTAACGTTCCAGTAGTCTGTTCTTTTACGTCAACGTGTTCAGCAGATATATTTTTAAAAGTGCAACGTTGAACGGTATTATAATCGCAACTATGATTATACTTAGTTTCCTCATAATAAGAGCCAATATATACGCCCTCGCCATACCCTTTAGACACCATACCTGTATCATGAATATAGCTATCCTTAATAGTGCAGTAGGAACTGTTATCACGGAAGTGAACACCCTCCGAACCTATATTATACACTTCGCAGTTAGATATTACAGAATTATTAGAGTTATCTAAAACTATGCCTTTTTGTGCTGTAGATATTTTTAAATCTTTAATAATCCAATAGTCGCCAGTAATATGCAAAGCGATATTATTAGCAGTATCTGTTCCCATGATTTCGGACATACTCTCAGGATTTTCACTTCTAACTATAATAGGATTATCTTTAGAACCCTCACCACCTGAAGAAAAAGGTGTCCAGCCAGTATCGTCTTGATACTTTCCCTCTTTTAAGATAATCTCATCACCAGCCGATGCAACTTTCAAAGCATCTTTAAGTTCTTGCACATTAGATACATATACTTTATTAGTAGAAGTATCCATACTATTTAAATCTTTGAACATATCGTGTTTAATTTGAAGTAAGTCTAAAATATCGGTAGAGCCGTCAGCATTGACATCACATTCCAGAGTATTTATTCCTAAGAGTTTAGTTTTAGTGTATAGAATATCTTCTTGTTGATAAGCTCCAACTACTAAAGATAATGCCATAGTTAAGCCTACAGAGAGTGGCAATATTACAAACTTTTTCATTAAAATTTAACTCCTTAGCGTTAGTATTTATGATATTTTTAATTATACCATCAACATAACAATATTGTCAATCCAAAATTTTACATTATAGAGCATTAACAGTACCTTTTATGCTTATCTTGGTAATACCTGAATTTACTGTTATAACACCAGTAAGTTGGTCTTGAACGAACGTTGCAGATGGTACTGTAATACTAGTAGTAGCAGTTTCTCCACTTGGAAGAATAAAAGTACCATTGGTGTAACTGTATTCAGTATCTGGTATAGCTACACCATTGAGAGTAACAGATATATCTGTAGGTGCAGGATTAAACACATCAGTGAATACTACATTAGTAGCGTCCAAGTTGCCGTAGTTGTAGATAGTAAAATCGTAAGTTAAGGTATCGCCGTTGTTAATAACCGATGGTGACATAGTTTTTACTATAGTAACATTAGCATAATCTTCCACGGATATGGTACTATTTGCAGATATCTCTGTTAGATTATCAGCAGTAGCAGTAACGGTATTTACTATACTAGAACCCTTATCTAATGGAGCATTTTTATTTACAGTAGTACTATACAATATTTCAGCTATAGCATTAGGTTCTAAAGTTGGGAATGAGAATACTATTCTATCCTCCAAGGTTCTCACCACAAGAGTATCTGTAACGTCCACGCCGTTTATTCTTAATGATGCGTAATCTTTATAGTCTAGTGGAGTTACATCTACAGATGGATTTCCAACTTGATACGTTCCAAGATTATCTGTAATAGAAACGTTGTTCAAAGGAGCGTTTCCGTTGTTAGTCAATATAATTTGATAGGTCACATTATCGTTTGCAGTATAGCGTTCTGGAATAGCATACTTTTCCAAAGAAGTAGTTCCTTGAAGTACACTACTAGCAATGTTAGATGTCGCACTTCCAGTAAGATTTCCATAGTTATACGTCAATGATGCTTGGTTGTTAATAATAGTCGCCATAGATACACCACCTAATAAAAAATATCTAATATACTAAACATTTAGATTAGTACACTCTACATATTATGATTTTTTTCATCAAAAGGTTACAAAAAGACAGAATAGAATATACTTCCATTCTGTCTATTTAGATATTAAACTATACTATTGAGCATCTAAAGTGTTAACAGGTTCTTCACTTTGATAGCTTTCAGTAGTTGGAACAGTTTCGCTAGTATCGATAGTATCAGAAGTTTCCACTGGAGCAGTAGTCACTTCGGAAGTATCTTCAACGGTTTCGAATTGATAAGGTTTAACAGTACCATCTAACTTGTCAAAGCGATATCCTTGGTCTTTAAGTTGGGAAATAATATCAGGTAAAGTTTGTAGTATAAAACTTTGAGCCTTAGTATCGTGCATCAATAGAACGCCCTTATCATGAGCAGACGCCTCACCTACTGCTTTAGATATCATACCAGCGATACTATAGTTATCACAACCACCATCGTAGGCGTTCCAGTCGTGATATACAAAGCCACGATAGTTCATTTCAGTTAAAAGGTCTGTTCTAATATCGTTGCTGTATTTAGCGTTACTACCCCCAGGAAGTCTAAATATGTGACTTCTTTCGCCAGTGGCTTCAAGGATAATATCGTCCATCTTGTGATAATCTTCAACATAGTTAGCAACCGATGAGTATATTAAATCATAATCATGACTATAGGTGTGTACTGCAACTGCATGACCACGGTCATAGATTTCTTTAATACTACTAACAAGTTGGTCATGGTCAAGATATTGTGCAGTAACAAAGAAAGTTGCTTTTACATTATACTTATCCAAAAGGTCAAGAAGTTCAGGTGTACCCGACCAAGGGCCATCATCGAAAGTTATATACACAACTTTATCTCCAGCAACGTCCTCTTTAAAAGGAAGCTTTTCCACGGTCATATCTGGGTACAAATATCCAACTGGAGTTGGTAACTCAGCAGGAGTAGTAGTCGCCTCAGTAGTAGTAGTAGTAGCTTCAGTAGTGGTAGTACTTTCGGAAGTAGTTTCCTCAGTAGATACAGAACTTTCATTTTGAGTATAATTTGCATCATTTTGGGATATACTCTTAAAAGCGAAAACGTCATTTTGTTCTAATAGGACAGTACACACAACACCACCATCAAACCCTATTAGAAATACTACTATCATAATTAAGATAGTTCTAATGCTAACTTTTTTCTTTTTGTCATCTTTTTTTTCTTCTTTGTTCATTTTTTTATTGAGTACATATCTATGTTAATGTACTTCAATAGTCACCTCCAAAAAATAATAATATTAAATCAACGAACTTTTAAAAAGTTGGAAAATATCGGGATTAGTTTTTCTAATAGCTATAGGTTTAAAATCGTTATTGACAAAGCAATGAACACTTTCGCCAGTAGCACAAAGTTCACCAGTACCCGAATTTCTAACTTCATAAGATAGTTTTATCTTAACGTTAGAAAGTTCGATTAATTTTGTAGTGATATTAAAAGTATCGCCAAATTTAAGTGGCTTAATGTATTCAGCATTAACAGATATAACTGGTAACATTATTCCAATACTTTCAAGATTATCATAAGCTAGACCATGTTGTTCTAGCCAACTCAAACGAGCTTCTTCCATGTATCTAATGTAGTTGCTATGATGTACTATACCCATTCTGTCGGTTTCATAATATGCGACTTTTCTTTCCATAAAAATTTCCTCCATGAACTTTTATACTAAACATAAAATATACTTAATGATTAATCTATCTACTTTAAAACTCTTTTCATATATAGTATTAGCTAAATTAGATGCAAATTCGCTAACCGTAGATTTTTCCTCAACAGATACTTCCAAGTTGCTCAATTCAGACTTTAAGACTATATCCATAACCATGTCAAAGTTTTGAACGTAATCTAGTTCACTAGATACTTTTTCTACAAACTGCATATATTGAGTAGTATCATCAAGATTAAATCCCAAATATTTCAGTAATAGCATAATATACCTATAACTTTCCAATATGGATTTTTTACAATCCTTACTTGAAATAGCATCATTTCTTTTATTTAAGATGTAGTTTCTGCGAAGTATAACAATCCAAATAGATAAAGCTACCAACAAGATTACTATAATAACATTCTTAATCTTTTTAAGAGTTTCTTTAGTTAAAGTATTCTTGTGGCTTGTAGAGTTATCGTTAGTAGTAGTAGTAACTTGATTATTTTCCTCAGGTGATGTAGTAACATCTTGAGGTGTTTCAGTAACTGGAGCTACTTGAGTATCCATAAGTTGAGTATCTGTATCCAAAGGTTGAGTATTAGGCAAATCTTCTTTAGGAGCATCTGGCATATCTTTAAAGTCTGCCATAGTAGGATTTCCGTTAAAACCTGGAGTAAAATCCACACAAACCCAACCGAAGTTATCGAAATATATTTCTGTCCAAGCATGAGCGACCTCATCTGTTACGGATAGATTATACATATCACCATCGAAATCGCTACTAGAAATTTCATTTTTAGATATATAATAGCCCTCAACATATCTAGCAGGGATATCCAACATTCTGCACAAGATAGTTCCAGCAGATGCAAAATGGCTACAATAACCTTTTTTGTTATTCAAAAAATGCAATACAAAATCTTCATTCACTGGAGTTCTCCCTGGAGATAGAGTATATTCGTAGTTAGAACACAAGAAGTTTTTAATATAATCTATTTTGGTATATAAATCTGCACTAGATTTAAAACTATCGAAATCCAAACTTTGAGTATCTAAATAGTTTTCAAATATAGATAGTACCTCTTGCATACTTGCAGAGTCCTCAACTTGTAGATAGTTTTCGTCAACAAAACTTCTATAAGAAGTATTATCAAAACTTGTCAATTCAGAAAAACGATTCAAAATAATATCTTTTAAAGATACATCTAATACGTTATAAGAGTACTCTGTAGTATCACTAGATTTAATAGTAGTATCATTAACATAAGAAAAAGAACTATCAACATTAGAGTAGTAAGGAACTAAAGTAGTCTTAGATTTTCTAATAGGTTTAATAGTCATATCGAAGTTTAGCAACTTATCCAATTGTAGATAAGGCACACTTTGAGGATATATATTATTATCTTTAAAGGCATCGAATATTGGAGATTTAAACACTTTACTATCCAACCTATCCCAACTTTGACCAGTATACGTTGAACCAACATATCCTTTTAGGTAAATATCATTAGATGGAATAATTGTAGATTGTAATAGTAATCTTTCATCGCCAGTAAACTTAACGGTATCTTTTTGTCCAAGAGTTCCATTAAAGTGATTTCCATTAGAAGATAACATTTCACCTAATCGTGATAGCGAATAAGAAGAACTATCAAGGGAGAAGTCAGTAACGGTATCTTTGATATTGTTACGCAGATTGTTAATCTTTTCGGAACGTTCATAGCCAAATGCAGATACCAAACTACTAGATAGCATTGCACATACTATACACATAACTATTGATGATATTCCAATCTTTTCGGATATCTTAAAGTTACAATCTGACTTTGCATAGAATGAGTTACCAACTCTAACAAATCCAGCAGACTTATTTTTAGTACTCTTTTTGCACCCAGATAGAGCCATACTTAATAGGGCTATCCAATAGCACACCAACATGAAAAACGCTACATAGTTAGGAACTAATCCAAAATAAAGACCACACTCCACAAATGGAAAAGTTATAGCAAAACCAATAACACACGAACTTATTTTAATAGTAAATAAGCATATCAATATAGTAAGTATAAATATGCAGAATATCAAGAATAGTGTAGCATGGGCATTGGTATCCACGTTGTCTGGAAGTGGATAGTATTTAATCCAAACACCACTATCATGTACACCAGTAGAAATACAGTTAGAAACTACTTTAAATCCAAGAATAAACTCAGCTAGATAATCATAAAAGAAGTATAAAAACATAAACAGTAACGGAAACATAGCTACCATAAACTTATCTGGAAGCAGAGTAATCATGGAAAAAATTCCAAAGAACAGTAAAGTAAACGCTACAAGTTGAGTATAGTTAGCACCCACATTGAATATGGATATAAATGAAAATATACTGCCAAACAATCCAAAAAGAGTAATTACCAATAGTAACACAACGTTGGTTAGACTTCTTTTTTTGCTATAAGATACTTTTATAGAATTTTCTATATACAAACCACTTTCCAAGGAACTCTGTTCACTTTTAGATGGTTTTCTTTTAAAAAGTTTACTAATCATAAAGAACACCACCTTAAATAATGAACTCGCCAATACATTCACAGATTTTTCCTTCCACCACTTGAAGTACTTGAATACCATCATAAGTAAGGAACTTTTTATCTACTGGATTGTTAGATACATATAATACCGTCTTTTTAGTAGAGTTAAAATCTTCCAATAGCGATAATGTATCTATATTCAACATATTTGTGACGTATATTATATGCGAATACTGTTGATAATCGCTCATAGCTTGAAAATATTTAAAAGCATACGTTTCCGATAAGTTTGGTATTCCATTACGAACCAACTTACCTACTATAGTATAGGTTTCCTCATTGTTAGATACGTTTTCAATTGACATTTCATCGTTAGTATATATAGCAATCCTATGAGGAACTTCATGATAGTTCAACTGTTGCGATACAGATAGTACGATTTCAGTAATAGTATCCATGTTACTTATAGAGTTAGTACCCTGTAAGCTTACAATTTCAGGAAGTATAACTATAGCGTTAGATATAGGCAAACTATACTCTTTAACATAGACTTCCTCATTTTTAGAAGATAGTTTCCAATGCACTCTGTTTAACTTGTCGCCATCATGATACTGTCTAATATCGAAAATTTCGGAGCAATCATCACCCGATTTAGTTTTAGAAAACACATCACTTTCTAAAACTTCCGTGGATACGTTTTCTACTACAATAGGAATATCATAGAGTTTAGGCATAACCAACACCGAACATTCTTGTTGATGCCTTTTTCTAAGACAGAACAGTTTCAAGTTATCATACACCTTAGTTTGAAACAGTTTGATATTAACCACACCACAATACTTAGAAGTTATATCGAAACATATAGTATTGCTTTGCTTAGGTGCAGATGGTATAGTAATAGTCATCTTGTGAGGTTTAGCATCTAAGGAGTTAAAATACTCAAAAATCATGACCACGTTTGCAATCGGAATGTACGAACTGTTCTTTACAGTAACTTCCAAAGTTATAGGAACATCTTTTTGAATGTTCTTACTTAAAGTTTTAAACTTAAAAGATATACTTTTTCTAGCTACAATGCACATAATCAATGAACTTACCACTATCAATATTGAAAATATAAGTAGTATTAAAGATAGCTTATCTAAATATAGTATAAAAAAGACTATCAATATAAATACTACTAATATATACATTAATCTATTTATAGTCATAAGCATTACACCCTAGCTATTTTAGGAACAGATGTATTACTTAAGATATCATTAGCGACTTCAATAGCAGTAGTATTGTTAATTCTAGCTTGAGGACTAAGTATCAACCTATGAGATACAACGTCTTTAAATATAAAAGAAACGTCATCTGGAATAACATAGGTTCTGCCCTTAAGTAGAGCGACCGCCTTAGTTATGCTCATTAAAGCTATAGCACCTCTAGGACTAACTCCCAACTTAACCATAGCATGATTACGAGTCTGTTTAACCAAAGTAGCGACATACTCATAGACCTTATCATCTACGAATACACTTTCGACGGTATTTTGAAGTAAGATAATATCTTCAGCAGTAGCCACTTGATTAACAGTATCTAAGGGGTTGCTGTCTTTTTTAGATTTTAATATACTAACTTCGCTTTCAAAGTCAGGATATCCCATGCTTAACTTAATCATAAACCTATCCAGTTGGCTTTCTGGAAGTAGTTGAGTTCCAGCCGAACCAGTAGGATTTTGTGTAGCTATAACGAAGAAAGGTTTAGGTAAATCTCTAGTAATGCCATCTACTGATACTCTGCTTTCCTCCATAATTTCCAACAACGCCGATTGAGTTTTGCTAGAAGTTCTGTTAATTTCGTCAGCTAAAAACAGATTGCAGTTACAAGCTCCATGACGATATTCAAAAGTATTAGTAGCCTTATTCAAGATGGTAAATCCAACGATATCAGATGGTAAAACATCGGGAGTAAATTGCACTCTATTACACTTAAGATTAAACGCCTTTGAAAAAGCCATAGCTAGAGTAGTCTTGCCAACCCCAGGGATATCTTCCAATAGAATATGTCCTTTAGATATTAACGCTAATATTATCTTAATAATAATATCATCTTTACCAATTACAGCCTTTTTAGTTTCTGTTATAACTTGTTGTACAATATGTACTGCCGTTTTTTTGTCCAAAGTATTCTTTTGATTCAAAATATAACACCTCTACATATCTATATATTTGTAATTTGTTGCTTATTTTATTGTATCATAAGTAAAATTAAAAATCAACTAAAAGAGCATTTTTAAACCAATTTGTAACCATATACTAAATTTGAAATTTGACAAACTACTATTATAGTGATATAATTAAAAAGTATCATAAAATCATTTAGATAGGAGTATTTTTTATTATGAAAAGAGAACTTTCTAAACAGTATCAACCTAACGAAACAGAAGACCGAATTTATAAATATTGGTTAGATAATGACTGTTTCAAGGCTACTGTAGATAATCAAAAGAAACCATATACTATAGTAATTCCACCTCCAAACATTACAGGACAGCTCCACATGGGACACGCCTTAGATGAAACACTTCAAGATATACTAATTCGTTGGAAACGTATGAGTGGATATTCTACTCTATGGTTACCAGGTACAGACCACGCATCTATTGCCACTGAAGCTAAAATCGTTGAGGCTATGCGTCAAGAGGGCGTAACTAAAGACGATATCGGTCGTGACGGCTTTATGAAACGTGCTTGGGCTTGGAAAGCTAAGTTCGGAGGTCGTATAGTTGAGCAACTTAAAAAGTTAGGTTGTTCTTGCGATTGGTCAAGAGAACGCTTCACTATGGACGAGGGTTGTAACAAGGCAGTTAAAGAAGTCTTTGTAAACCTATACAATAAAGGATTAATCTATCGTGGTGAAAGAATAATCAACTGGTGTCCAAAGTGCATGACATCTATTTCCGATGCAGAAGTTACCTATGAGGAACAAGCAGGTCATTTTTGGCATTTAAGATATCAAATTAAAGGCACTGACCAATATGTAAACCTAGCCACTACACGTCCAGAAACTCTACTAGGTGATACTGCCATTGCAGTAAATCCAAAAGATGAACGCTACAAGGATATAGTTGGTAAGATGGTTATACTTCCAATAGTGCATAGAGAAATCCCAGTAGTTGCCGACGATTACGTTGAAATGGACTTCGGTACTGGTGTAGTTAAGATTACCCCCGCTCATGACCCTAACGACTTTGAAGTAGGTCTTAGACACAATCTACCAGTTATTAACGTAATGACTGATGATGCTAAAATAGTTAATGACTATCCAAAGTATGCAGGTTTAGACCGTTACGATGCTAGAAAGAAAATCGTTGAAGACCTTGAAAAAGAAGATGCTTTAGTTAAAATTGAAGACTATTCTCATAACGTTGGTACTTGCTACAGATGTGGTTCTACTGTTGAACCAAGAGTATCTAAGCAATGGTTCGTTAAGATGAAACCTCTAGCACAACCTGCCATAGATGCCGTTAAGAATGGTGAAACTAAGTTCATTCCAGAACGTTTTGATAAGATATACTTCCATTGGCTAGAAAACATTCGTGATTGGTGTATATCACGTCAATTGTGGTGGGGACATCAAATACCTGCATTCTACTGCGACGATTGTGGCGAAATGGTAGTTACTAAAGATACATCTTGTAAGTGTCCAAAGTGTAACAAGGATATGCGTCAAGACCCTGATACCCTTGACACTTGGTTCAGTTCTGCATTATGGCCATTTTCCACACTAGGTTGGCCTGAACAAACTGAAGATTTAAAATACTTCTATCCTACAAACACTCTAGTTACTGGTTACGATATAATTCCGTTCTGGGTTATGCGTATGATGTTCAGTGGTATTGAACATACTGGACAAGTTCCTTTTGATACCGTTCTTATACACGGTCTAGTTAGAGATGAACAAGGTAGAAAGATGTCAAAATCTTTAGGAAACGGCGTAGACCCTCTTGAAGTAATTGCTCAATACGGTGCAGATGCTCTTAGATTGATGTTAGTTACTGGTAACTCACCTGGAAACGATATGCGTTATATTCCTAAAAAGGTTGAGGCATCTAGAAACTTTGCAAATAAGTTATGGAACGCATCAAGATTTATATTAATGAACCTATCGGAAGATTTCCAATATACTGGATTACCTAGCAACTTAACTATAGAAGATAAGTGGTTGATATCCAAATTCAACACTTTAGCTAAGGAAGTTAATGAAAATCTTGAAAAGTTTGAACTTGGTATAGCTGTAGGCAAGGTTTACGACTTCATTTGGGATATCTTCTGCGATTGGTACATCGAATTGACTAAACCTCGTATAATGGCTGGTGGCGATACTAAAACATCGGCACAAAATGTACTAATATGGGCTATGAGTGGTATGTTAAAACTATTACACCCATTTATGCCATATATCACTGAAGAAATTTGGCAAGTTCTTAATGATGAAAAGTCTGCTATTATGCTTGAAAAGTTCCCAGTTTACGAAGACGCTCTTAACTTTGCAGATGATGAGAAATCTTTTGAAAAGGTTATATCAGCAATCAAGGGAATAAGAAATCAACGTACAGAGATGAACATTCCACCAAGCAAGAAGGCTAACGTATACATTGAAACTTCCGAAATAGAACTATTTAAATCTTGTGCTATGTTCTTTGAAAAGATGGCTTTTGCATCTGAGGTTCATGTAGACACTCAAATATCTTTAGATGACGCAGTTACTATAGTATCTGATGGTTCAAGATGTTTTATCCCAATGAACGAACTTATCGACAAAGATAAAGAATTGGCTCGTCTTGAAAAGGAAAAAGCTAAAGTTCAAAAAGATATTGATTTCTCTAGCAACAAGCTAAACAATCAGGGATTTTTAGCAAAAGCTCCACAACAACAAGTTGAAAACGAAAAGCAGAAACTTGCAAAGGCTCAAGCTAAAATGGATATGATTATTAAATCTATTGAGGCTCTACAATAATTACTATTAGGGGGAATAGTTATGAAAGTAACAATCTATTCAAGAAAAGAAGTAGAAGATTTATTGCAAAATGATTTTCCAAGCAATACGGCTGTTATTAGTTTCTATGACCCCGAATTGCGTCATATTGATAGCGACTATAAACCAGTAGACTATTCTAAAAAGTGTAATATGGTATTTCAAGTTGCCCTTGATGACCTTGATATTGATTATTTATCTGAAAGAGGCTATACCTATGATACCTATTTCCCTGAAGTAAATGACTTAGCTAAGTTTATCCATAAGGCTTTCAATAGTGGTATGGATATAATCTGTCAATGTGAGTATGGTCAAAGTAGAAGTGCTGGTTGTGCTAGTGCTATTTTGGAATACTTTTATAAGACTGGAATTTCTGTATTCATAGACTATAAAAGATATCCAAATCAATTGGTTTATCATAAAGTTTTTGATGCTCTTGAAAATAATTAAAATTTTAGGACAGATTGTTAAAAATCTGTCCTGTTTTTAGTACAAAATCTCCTTGATTTTTCCATAATTTTATGATAGTATATAAGTATCAAAAAAATGTTGATATAAAATCAAGGAGGATTTTTTATGGGTATAATAGCTAACTACAAATCTGTTACTTTAACAGAACTACAACAACTACAGAACGGTGATATCGATACTTTTGAGTTTCTAAATAAAGACTACATCGATATTGAAAAATCTTGGGATATTTTAAAGTATATCTTAACTGGTTCTTCTGGACCTACTGGCAACGTCTTAGATAACATCATTCCAATAAACTTTGAAAATATACTAAATGATGAGGATATGGGAATGGGTCCTGCCATATACTTAGATACTCAAACTGTTAAGGAAATGTCTAAAGAAATGGAGAAGATATCCAAAGAGGACTTTATATCTAAAATAGATATCGAAAAGATTCATGCTAATAATATACTTAAGGGGTGGCCTTTTGAAGATATCCTTAGCTACTCTTATCCCTACTTTGAAATCTTAAAAGATTACTTTAAAAAATCTGCTGAAGAAGATAAGTACATCGTTATGTGGTTAGATTAATATTACTCTGGAGTTGATTATATTTTGAACTACATTGAAACTATGAACTATATAAATAGTTTTACAAAGTCTGGGAAGCCAGTAAAAGACTTATCTAGGATTGAAAAACTCTTAAATATGTTAGATAAGCCACAAAAAGATTTAAAGTTTATTCACGTTGCAGGAACTAACGGAAAAGGTTCTACTGTTGAAATGATATCCAATGCGTTGATATTTTCCAACTATAAAGTGGGAAGTTTTACCTCTCCGTACATGGTCTGCTACGAAGATAGAATTAGATTTAATGGCGAAAACATTCCACAAAAAGAACTCTGTTCCATAGCCGATACAGTTAAGCAATCGGTACAGAATAACGAATTTTCTCAATTTGAGATATCTATGGCTATAGCGTTTATATACTTTAAATCGAAAGGTTGCGACGTTGTAGTCTTAGAAACTGGCATAGGTGGTATTGTGGATAGCACTAATATTATTGAAAATCCTTTAGTGAGTGTAATAACTTCCATATCGTTAGACCACACTGCAATATTAGGAGATACTCTAAAAAAGATTGCTACTCAAAAGGCTGGAATTATTAAACCTAACAGACCTATAATACTATCTTGTGACAATTCTAACTTAGATGTCATAGATGTAGTATCTAAGACGGCAAAAGAAAAACATTCACCATTGATACTTGCTAGTATGGGAAACATTATCAAATGCGATTTAAACGGTGAAATTTTTAAGTACAAAGATATAACATATCACATAAAGATGTTAGGAAAACATCAAGTAAGTAACGCTATAACGGTAATAGAAGTCTGCAACCTATTAAATTCCATAGGATATAACATTCCATTAGAAAGTTTAAAGAAATCTTTAGAGGAAACTCAAGTTACTTTTAGAACGCAACTATTTAACATATCCAACGTTTCGATAATTGCAGATGGTTCGCATAATATAGGTGGAATTACTGCTCTTAAAGATACTTTAAGCACTTGTAACATAAAAAATCCCGTAGTACTTACAGGAATGATATCCACTAAAGATTACAAATCATGTTGTGAAGTTATAGACTCCTTTGCAGATACGGTAATCTGTACAGATGGATATATCTACAATGCCATATCAAAAGAGGAACTTTCCAAACTATTCAAATGTGATACCAAAGAGTATCCATTAGATACGGCTCTACAAGAGGCTGTAAAACTTGCCAAACAGAAAAACGTTCCATTGATAGTATGTGGTTCATTATATCTTTTGGGGAACTTGAACTTAAAATAAGAAAGTTTAAAAGATAATTAAATAAAATCTCAAAAAAATTTCCAAGGAAATTATTGACTTTTACTAATGTTTATGGTAGAATTTAAGTATTAATTAATACTTAAACTCATGGAGGTATTTATATGAGTACTTTAACATTACATCAAAAAGTAGTTGCCATGGTGGAAAACTACGAAGTAACAGAAGGCAACACTTTAAAGTATACAGCTAAGAAAAAAATAATCGCAGCAGGTGCCGACTTCGATGTTTTCGATGCTAATGGAAATCAAGTTGCTTTAATAGACCAAAAGGTTTTAAACATGGTTAAAACTTATGATATATCTATTAACGGACAACCTTGTGGAACTGTAAAGAAAAAGTTCCCTGCCCTAACTAAAGATATGAACTATGACGCTCGTGGTTGGAAGTTAGACGGTGATGCTCTTGGCATGAACTTCAAGTTTACAGACGCTCAAAAGAACGTATACGCTACCGTTAAAAAGAAACTTGTCGCTCTTGGCGATACTTACGAAATCAACGTTACTAATCCACAAGATGAACTCTTAGTAGTAATCCTAACCATAATATTAGATGAGGCTTTTCATAGCAAACGCTCTTAAAGATAGATATATAGTACAAAAAATCCACTCTTAAAGGGTGGATTTTTTCATATACTATAAAATACTATTTAATTAAGCGTTTCTTTCAGCTAGTAATGTTTTAATCTTTTCATGAGGGTCTATAACACTGCTAATAGACATATCATGGTTAAGAGCAAGTACAAAGTGAGCAATATACTTAGAAACATCAACTTCATTGAACCATTCACGAGATAATAGTTCAGGAGTTCTGTAAGTCAAGTTAGTACCAAAAACGCCATTGATATAACCATCTTTGTAGGCTTGGTCGAACTTTTCAAGACCGTTTACAAATAGACCATAAGTAGCAAAAGCATATATTTTATCAGCATTTCTTTTCTTTAGTTCGTAGGCAATATCAAGAACGCTTTCACCAGAAGATATAATATCATCGGCGATAAATATAGTCTTACCCTCAACGCTATCTCCTAGATATTCATGGGCAACTATAGGATTTCTACCGTTTACTATTCTAGAATAGTCACGTCTTTTATAGAACATACCCAAATTTACTCCAAGAGCAGAAGCATAGTACATATTTCTGTTTAAAGCACCCTCATCAGGACTAATAACCATAAAGTTATCCTTATCTACTATTAAGTGTGGAATGTGTGCAAACATAGCCTTTAATACTTGATAAGTAGGCATAATATTATCAAAGCCCATAAGAGGTACTGCGTTATTAACTCTAGGGTCATGAGCGTCACAACACACAATGTTAGAAACTCCCATAGCTTGAAGTTCTTGTAAAGCACAAGCACAGTCAAGAGATTCTCTATAACTTCTACGATGTTGTCTACCACCATATAGAATAGGCATAATAACATTAATCCTATGAGCCTTACCAGATGCAGCTTGAATAATTCTCTTTAAATCTTGATAGTGGTCATCTGGGGACATACAATTTTCTTTTTCAAACATCTTGTACTTACAGTTATAGTTACCAACATCAATAACAATAAATAAGTCTTTACCTCTAACAGTAGACTTAATTAAGCCCTTACCATCACCAGAGGAAAATCTAGGACACTCACAATCGATAAGATAACTGTCTTGAGCGTAAGGTGTATCCTTATACCAATCAACAAGATATGAATTAAGTCTGTTACCCAATTCACTAGCACCTTGCATAGCGATAATACCCAAAGGAGCAACACAAGTTTCCGAGTTTAAGTTTAAACTACTGTTCATTAAAAAACAATCCTTTCGTTTTTAGTTATTATTAATTACACAACACCATATTATAGATAGTGAAAATAGTATACATTACTTACAGAACTTCTCAACGTAGCTATCGATATCCTTAGTAATAATAGAGATAGCACTCTCATTATTTTCAATCTCATCGACAGCAGTAGTTTTGTTTTCCAACTCTTTATACACTTTAAAGAAGTGTACCATTTCGTCAAAAATATGTTTAGGAAGTTCGGAAATATCCTTATAAGTATTATAATTAGGGTCATGTTTAGGAATAGCGATAATTTTATCGTCATTTCTGCCATTATCAATCATGCGAATAACCCCAATAGGATAACATTGAACTAAAGTTAAAGGTGCAATAGTTTCAGAGCATACCACAAGAACGTCAAGAGGGTCGCCATCATCTGCATAGGTTCTAGGAATAAAACCGTAGTTAGCTGGATAGTGTGTAGAAGTATACAAGATTCTATCCATTAATAGGCAACCAGTTTCCTTATCAAGTTCATACTTTATTTTACTACCCTTAGAAATTTCGATTACTGCCATAAACTCAGTAGGAGTAATTCTTTTAGGGTTTATATTATGCCAAATATTCATAAAAAACAACTCTCCAATCGCAAGAAGTTTGACCATACAATAAGATTATATCATTAAATTAAGATTTGGTCAACAGGTTTAGTAAAGGCTAACACATAGAAATTTTACATATATTTAAACTACATTTTTGTATAATCTATCGATTTTACTTACTAAAATTAGGTAAAAACACAATTTTACTTCTTATTAGAAAACTTATCTTTAAACTTATTTATAAGTTTAGATAAATCTAACTCATCGATATTAGTTTTATCCTTAACTTTTTTCAAAATCTCATTAGATTTTTTAGGTATTTTGCTTTCATCTATATCCTCATCGGAGTAATCTTGTTTGTTGGGGAAGGTACAATCATCTTGAGTTATGTTCATATTACCATAATAACGTTTATCTAAAGGAAGATTTTTATTATTCAACCTATCATGAATAAATGTAGTTATTAAAGTATATAATACGGTAAATAGAGGAACACCAATCAACATACCCACAAAGTTAAACAATCCACCGAATACTAATATAGCGAACATAATCCAAAAAGTAGATAGTCCCATTTTATCGCCCAAAATTTTAGGGCCTATAATGTTGCCATCAATCTGTTGTAGAATTATAACGAACACTATAAAAGGAATAGTCTGTCTAGGTTCAGATAGCAACACCAAAATAGCACTAGGAATAGCTCCTATAAAAGGACCAAAGAAAGGAATCATATTAGTTATACCGATTATTAAGCTAATCAAGACGGTATAAGGCATATTCATAATGGTTAGTGTTATAAATGATAGCACTCCTATTATTAAAGAATCCACTGCCTTACCTACTATAAAACTAGAGAATATTTCATTACATTTAACACCCATAGTTAATAGGCTCTTACATACGCTATTAGGAAATATTGCATACATAAACTTTCTAACTTGAGCGATAAACTCCTCTTTGCTATACATCAAATATATAGATATTATTAAACCTATACCAACGTTTTTAACTCCACCAAGTACACTAGATACGCCATCTTTGATAGTACCAACTATTCCCTCAAACTGAGGCTTTAAGCTAGAAAACATATTTAAAACTTGCTTTTGAATGTTACTGAACTGTTCTTCTAACCAAGATTTAATAGTATCATTAAGGTCAGACTTTTCATTCAACAGTTTGCTAAGTTCCACATATAGATTATTCATATAGTAAGGTAGCTTATCAAATAGACTGCTAAGACTATTAATAAGTTCTGGGAGAACCATAGCTACTATAGCTATAAAAATCAATAGAGTTATAAGAATAGCAATTCCTACTGATGTCGCTCTAAGTAACTTGAACTTCTTTCTATGTTGATACTTCTGCACATCTGTTAGATTAGCATTTTCAACCACAAGTTCACCACTGATAGATTTAAAAAATACTGGTTTTAAATGACGTTCAATTAGATTAGTCAATGGACTTATTAAGTAAGCTATTATAATTCCAGATATTATTGGTGACATAACACTAAGAATCTTACCTATATAGGCGAATATATCAGGAATTTCAGTTATAAAAGTTCTAATGACTAAACAAATAGTAAATACTATTATCACATAGAATGCAATAGTATTATATTTTTCTTCAAATTTAATTTTCATAAAACAACCTCAAAAGTATTTCGATTAGTTATCTGCAAAACTATTACATATATATTATAGCCTACTTTTAACTTAGATACAACCCCTAAACGTTAAAAAATACATTCTTATAGATAAACTAGCATTTTTTACAATAATAGCATATCTATTTAGATTATAAATTTGTACATATAGCAAAATTATAATAACAACTATAATTAAAATTATGAAACTTGCAAAAATTTTTCAATAAACAGTAAAATAAGTCTTTTCTTAAATAAAGAAATATGTTATAATATAGCTATTATAAATCAGATATTTTTTGAATGGAGAGAATATTTAATGTCATCGCAGAATTATATCGAACTAAAAAGAAAAGCTTTAAAAAAATATTTTAGTTTTCTAAACCCTCAGCAACAAGAGGCAGTATTTAACATCAATGGGCCACAACTAGTGTTAGCTGGTGCTGGTAGTGGAAAGACATCTGTAATAGTCAATAGAATTATAAATATGACTATTTTTGGAAACGCTTTTTATGACCAAAACGTCCAAGGTAGCAATGAGGATATTTTAGCTATTGAAAATTTTTTAAACGGTTCTTGTCAAGATACCGAACCTTTACGTCGTGCCACAGCCGTAGCACCCATAAAACCTTGGAATATAGTAGCTATTACTTTTACGAACAAATCAGCTAAAGAATTAAAAGCTAGATTAAGTTCGGCTTTAGGCGAAAGTGCATCTAGGATAAATGCATCTACATTTCATGCTTTATGTCTTAAAATTTTAAGAAAGCATATCAATATTTTAGACTATGATAATGATTTTACCATCTACGATACTGATGATAGTCAAAAAGTATTGAAAACTTGCTTAACTGAATTAGATATATCTGAAAAGAAGTTTCCTCCAAGAGGAGTATTATCTATAATATCCAGTGCCAAGACGCAATTAATGTCACCTAACGATGTTCTATCCCAAAATGATGCAGACTTTAGAACGAAAACTATAGCTAAAATTTATGATGCATATCAAAAAAAGTTAAAAAATTCAAATGCCGTGGATTTTGATGATATTATCAAACTTACTGTAGATATATTAAAAAAATCCCCAGATGTGCTAAAAAAGTATAACAATAACTTTAAGTATATAATGGTTGATGAATATCAAGATACTAATTTAGCTCAATTTGAATTGGTTAGACTACTATCCCAAAAGAATAACAATCTATGTGTAGTAGGTGACGACGACCAAAGTATATATGCTTTTCGTGGTGCAGATGTTACTAACATTCTAGCTTTTAAAGAATACTTTCCACAAGCAAAGGTAATTAAACTAGAACAGAACTATCGTTCTACACAGAACATACTAAATGCATCTAACAATTTAATATCTAATAATAAAAATAGAACTGATAAAAAGCTTTGGACATCTGCAAGTAACGGCGACTTGGTAACTTTTTACAAAGCATCTGATGAAACTAATGAGGCTAAATATGTAGCCAACACTATAAAAACTCTAGTTAAAGATTATAAATGCTCTTACAAAGATTGTGCCGTACTATATAGAGTAAATGCACTATCCAACGCCATTGAAAAGGCTATGATTAGAGAAAATATCCCTTACAGAGTGTTCGGTGGAACTAAGTTCTATGAACGTAAGGAAATTAAAGATGTAATGGCTTATCTAAGCGTAATAAACAACGAATTTGATATGCTTAGATTAAAACGTATAATAAATGAACCTAAACGTGGTATCGGTGATGCTACTTTGGAAGTTCTTGAAGAAATCATTGGTGACTTAGAAATATCACCATTAGAAGTAATGCGAAATGCTACTGATTATGCATTGTTATCTAAAAAGGCTACTAGCCTAAAGAATATCGCAAAGATGTTCGACTACTTAACTGCAAAGTGTCAAAGCATGATGCTAGATGAGTTTATAGACTTACTTATCGATAAAACTGGATATCGTGAATACTTACTTAAACTTGAAGATGAAGGTCAAACTAGATTAGAAAATATCATGGAATTGAAATCTAATATAGTACAATACATAAAGAAAGCTGAAAATCCTACTCTTAACGGATTTTTAGAAGAAGTATCTTTATATACCGATATAGATAAAATGAACGATGACGATTGCGTAAATATCATGACTATTCACAACGCAAAAGGTTTAGAGTTTGAAAATGTATTCATAGTAGGTATGGAAGAAAATATCTTTCCAAGTAGTAGAAACCTTGAGGACGAAAATCAACTAGAAGAAGAAAGACGTGTGGCATATGTAGGCATCACTAGAGCTAAAAAGAGATTATATCTATCTGCCACATCTCAAAGAATGTTGTACGGATTAACTAATAGTAACTATCAATCAAGATTTATAAATGAAATAGGTTCAGATTTACTAAATAAGAAATCCAACGATAATAAAACTGCTACTAAAAAGGTAAATAAGACTCCTACGGCGTTCCAATCGTTCACGCTACAACAACAGATTGCTAAAAATAAGGCTCAAGAAAAGATAGACTCTACACCACAAAACGTATCATTTGCCGAGGGCGATACCGTTCTACACGCTATATTTGGAACTGGTACGGTCTTAAACGTTACCCACACGGGTGGCGATTGTATGCTAAAAGTGGATTTTGCTAAGGTTGGAACTAAAACAATCATGACAAAGTATACTAAAGTAAAAAAAGTCAATTAAAATATCAAAAAAGGCTAAAGTTGAAAGTAACTTTAGCCTTAAAATATTTGTATCTATTGGATATCTTGTTAGATATCCAATAACTATTAATAGTTATCTAAAAGTTTATAGATATCTGTTAAGTCGCTGTCATCATCAATAGTAGATGTTGTTTTCTCCTCTTGAACTGGTTCTGGAGTAGATACAGAAGGAGTATCATCTGCAACAGAAGTAGGTTCTGGAGTAACGGCACTATTTACAGGAGCAGTATTTTCAACTGGTGCAGAAGTTGGAATAGATTTAACAGTAGGTTCACCACCAATATTTTCAAAACCAGCAGCAATGACAGTAATAGTCATTTCGTCATTCATATCTTCCTTAAAAGCAGTACCAAAGATACATTCAACGTCATCAGCAGCAGAATCTGTAATCATCTTAGTAGCTGTATCGACATCAGATGCCATAACGTCCTCAGACATAACTATGTTTATTAACAATCTCTTAGCACCAGCTATAGAAGTTTCTAGTAATGGGCTAGATATTACAGCCTTAGCAGCTTCAGTAGCCTTATCCTTACCAGAGCCATGACCTATAGCCATATGAGCATAACCTGCACCCTTCATAATAGTAGAAACGTCTGCAAAGTCAAGGTTGATAAATCCATCATCTACAATTAAATCGGATATACTTTTAACACCAACTTTAAGGATATCATCAGCCAAAGCAAAGGACTCTTTCATAGTTAGAGGTTTTTCAAGACCAACTAACAACTTTTCATTAGGAATAACTATAAGAGAATCGACATACTTTTTAAGTTCACTGATACCAGCCTCAGCTTGAGCCATTTTAGCCTCACGTTCAAAGTTAAAAGGTTTAGTAACTACTGCAACGGTAAGTATTCCTAACTCTTGAGCAACTTGAGCAACTACAGGAGCAGCACCAGTACCAGTACCACCACCCATACCAGCAGTAATAAAAATCATATCAGCGTCCTTAATAGCGTCAGCTATTTCGTCACGATTTTCCTCAGCAGACTCTTTACCAACAGCGGGTCTGTTACCAGCACCTCTACCTTTAGTCAACTTAGCACCAATTTGAATCCTATTAGTAGCTTTAGAGTTTCTTAAAGCTCTAGCGTCGGTATTTACTGATATGTATTCAATATCTTCCACATCAGAACCAACCATGCAGTTTAGGGCGTTACCGCCACCACCACCAACACCAATAACTTTAATTTTAACTTCAGGGTCAAAGTTATCATTATTTTCAAAAACAAAGCTAGACATTAAAAATCCTCCTAATATATTTATAATTCTTGTAATTTCCATAATAAGAAAAAGATATGTTAAGATAATGCAATCAGCAATACACAATATTATATTAACACAATCCATAGAAAATTTCAAGTAGTTTTAAAAAAATATCTATTTTTACTATATTTTCTATACCTATTGGATACCAGTACCATATACTATAGAATTATCGTTTTGGGCATTATAATCTGAAGTGATATCAGTAGGAGCAGTAGTTACATCGGTAGAAGTAGTATCATCAATATTAGAGAAGTTGAAGGTTTCATTAGCAGATACGGTATCTATGCCCAAAGTAGAGATATCTGTAGTAGTAGCCGAACCCATAGTAGCCTCCTCAACTTTTTTAGTATACTGTTCATACTTATCTTTTTCGACAAACGATGCCGAATTAGAATTTACAAATATTAAGTATCCGCTTTTTTGTTCAAGAATGTTTTGAGTTATAACCGTATTAGCATATCTAATCTTATACTCCAAATCAGAATACGCTCCCAACTTGATATATATTCTATCGGAATAGTTTATAAGTATATCATACTTATCAGATATGTCTACAGATACGATATTATCTAACATATCTAACTGTTTCATTTCGTTATAGATAGTATTCAAAATTTTAGCTTTCTGTTCATCTTCCGATTGAAGTTTAGTATCATTTTCGACTATTTTAGGTTCAAAGCCTATAATATTCAATAAGTCTTCTCTAGCGTCACCATCTGTAGATAGTATTTTTAAACCTTCGCTAACCACAATGCAATCGTTGTTATCTTGAATGTTCATAGCTGGGATACTAGCTATAGTTTCGATAACCAAAGTACTAGGAAACTCTTTTTTAATAGTAACGTCATCGATGTACATTAAGTTACTTAAAATTCTTTGTTTGGCGACTTCGGTATTCAATCTAACTAGATTATCCCCCTTATATATTTGCGATGCTTTTACTATTTCGGAGGCATCATATTCGCTACTTCCGTCCACTCTAATAGTTTTTATATTGAATAGCACTGTCATAGATAGAGTTACTATCAAAACTAGAACCAATACCACAACCATGAAGTAAAATAAAGGTTGTAATCTTTTTCTACGGCGTTCACGTTTAACGTTAGATATCTTTTCAATTGAAGTCTTTTGAATCTCTCTCAATACAATCTCCCCTTTTAAACGACATTAAACTTTTTTTGCAACGACTAAATATAGTCATTACAAACATCATAGAGTATTACACTCTTTTTATGTTAGCACCAACAGAAGATAACACCTTTTCAATCTCTTGATATCCTCTATCGATATAATGCAAGTTAGATACTTCTGTTAAACCGTCAGCTTTTAAACCTGCTATTACTAAAGATGCTCCCCCACGCAAATCGGTAGCCGAAACGCTAGTTCCATATAGTTTAGGGACTCCTCTAACTATAGCAATCTTGCCCATAACCTCGATATCTGCACCCATGCGAATAAGTTCATCAGCATGACGATATCTGCTATCGAAAATAGTTTCTTCAAAAGTAGAAGTTTTATCACCAACGGTCATTACGGACATCAAAGGAGATTGCATATCTGTAGGGAATGCAGGATAAGGCATAGTCTTTATATTCTTTAACGAATGAACTCTACCTTTAGATGTTATATATATTTTATCCTCATAAGTATGGATATCGCAACCTAACTCATCGAACATACTAAGTAGAATATCTAAGTGATTTGTACAAACGTTATTAAGAACTAATTCTCCTCCAGTGATAGCCACACAACACATATAAGTTACAGCCACAACCCTATCGGGAATTATTGAGTGCGTACAACCATGTAGACTATCCACACCGTTAATATAGATATCGCTTTGACCATCACCATGGATATCTGCACCACAACTTCTTAGATAGTCGCAAAGGTCGGATATTTCAGGTTCTCTAGCCGAATTTTTTATAATAGTTTCACCTTTAGCAAGGACACTAGCTAAAATCAAATTTTCGGTAGCTCCCACCGATGCGAATGGTAGAGTAATCTTAGTACCTTTTAGACCATCTTTAGCATTGCAGAATATAGTTCCGTATTCTTCTTTGATATCTGCACCCAGTTTTTGCAAGCCGTATAAGTGTATATCAATAGGACGTGAACCCAATTGACAACCTCCAGGTAAGGATATAGTACATCTTCCATACTTACCCAACAACGCTCCCATATATAGTATAGATGACCTCATTTCACGCATTAAGTTAGTAGGAACGATACAATTAGGGAAATCTATGCAACTATCTACAGTAAGGGTATTATCTGTAAAGTTACAAATCGAGCCTATGCTGTTTAATATTCTACACGATGAGTATACATCGGATAACTTAGGACAGTTTAACAGAGTAGTAGTTCCATCACACAACAGAGTACTAGCCAATATAGGCAAAGAACTATTCTTTGAACCTTGAACGTTTATCTCTCCAAAGAGTTTATTACCACCCTCAATTAAGAGTTTTTGCATATCAACACACCCCTTGAAATATAATTCTACACGGTATAATATGCAAAAATGAACTGATTTGTTAATTATCTAACTACAGATTTAATAGTATTCCAAATTCTATCATTGGTATCGGTTATACAACAAGATTTAGCTTTAATACTCATTTCTTCGACCTTATTAGGATTTTTATATAAATCTTCTATGTAGCCAATAATCTTTTGTGGAGTAACGTCTTTCTGTTCGACTACTATACTAGCTCCAGCCTTACCCAGAACCATAGCGTTATAATATTGATGGTTTCCTGCAACGTTTGGAGATGGTATCAAAATAGATGCTCTGCCTACTGCCTCTAATTCAGCAAGAGTAGACGCTCCCGAACGACAGATTACTAAGTCACAAGCCGATAGACAAGTATCCATATCGTTAATATATTCAGTAATGCGAACGCCGTCGCCAATTAGATTAATGTTAGCATCTTTCATAGCTTTAGGGAAACTTTCTCTGCCCATGCCACCGTAACCATGTATATGGTTGATTTTTAAACGTTCTTTTCTGCTCCACTTGATTACTTCAGCCATAGTATCATTTATGCAACCTGCTCCAAGACTTCCACCAAACGATAGTATAGTAAAATTATCATTAAAACCCAACTCTTTTCTAGCCTGTTTTTTGGATTTATTTACTAATTGTGAACGTACTGGTAAACCAGTGACAACGTAATCTATACTTTTATCGAAGTAGTCCATAGCTTCTTCAACGGTGAGCATGACCTTATCCACTTGTTTAGATAGAATTTTATTAGTCATACCTGGGAAGGCATTCTGTTCATGAATAACCGTAGGAATACCCATCTGAACGGCTTTTTGAACTACTGGACCACACACATAACCACCAGTACCAATAACGATATCGGGTTTAAAGTTAGATATAATCTCTTTAGCTCTATGACCTGCCGTAGTTAAGTATGCTAGAGTTTTTATATTTCTTCCTATATTTTTCAAAGTCAACTTTCTTTGAAAGCCAGTAACTTTAATAGTTTCAAAGTTGTAATTAGCCTGAGGTACTAGCTTAGCCTCCATACCGAATGGAGTTCCTGCGTACAAAATTTCTGCATCTTTATCGTGACTCTGAACTATAGATGCTATTGCTAATGCTGGATTAATATGTCCACCAGTACCTCCACCAGTTACTAAAACTCTCATAAATAAAAACCTCCAAAATAGATATTTAAATAGATATATTAATACTAACGTGAATTTAACCATCAATATGTTAAACTCACGTTAATACTAAATTAATCATAATGGAACGCCATCAAAGGCGTTCCTTAACACTATAAGCTACTTTTCCATATTAGATTGCCGTGATATGTTTAATATAATTCCCATTTGAGCCAGTAGCATAATTAAAGATGTTCCACCATAACTAAAGAATGGCAAACTAATACCAGTATTAGGCATAAAGTTACTAGCTACGGCAATGTTCAAAAATGCTTGGATTCCAACTTGAATAGTCAAGCCTACGCACATTAGCATACCAAACTTATCTTTAGCATTAGATGCTATTAACATACCTCTAAAGACAAATAATGCGAATAGTAATATTACTGTTACAGCTCCGATAAAACCCAACTCTTCGCATACTATGGCGAATACGAAGTCATTTTGACTTTCTGGTAAGTACAAGTATTTCTGCCTAGATTCTCCTAAACCCAAGCCGAACACTCCACCAGAACCTATTGCTATCAAAGATTGACAAGTTTGCCAAGTTTTATCAGTGGCATCAGCAAAAGGGTCACGCCAGCCTTGTATTCTTTCTTGGAAGTAGTTAAAGCCTTCCACGGAACTTTTGTATATTATAACACTTGCAAGACCTGCAACACCTATTCCACCTAGAGCCAACATATGAACAAATCTAGCACCACCAACGAATACTATAATTATACCTATAAAGCAAATCAATAGAGTACCCGAAAGATGAGGTTCTAGCATCATTAAGCCTGAAACTACTCCCAATATCACTAGATATGGTACTATACCAGTTTTGAACTTTTTCATCTTATCGTAGTTATTAGATATCAAATAGGAAAATAAGACGATAATTCCAAACTTCATAACCTCAGAGGGCTGAAAAGAGAAAGAACCAAATCCGAGCCATCTTTTAATACCTGTATCCGTTCCGTAGCCTAGTGGAGTAAGAACCAATGCAAGTAGAACTAGTGCCACTCCAAAGATACTAAATGCTACCCATCTTTTAGCAAAAAAATGATAGTCCCAATACGATAAAACAAACATGACAAATAAACCTATTATAGCAAATATTATCTGCCTAGATACATAATAAGTACCTGCATGACCTTTACTTACTGCTATTGCATAACCAGCTGAGAACATCATAACAATACCTATTACTAGTAACACTATCACTATACACAAAAAAGATATATCTAAGTTGCCCCACTTACCGAACACTTTAAAAGCAGTAAAATTTTTCTTATTTTTCTTATCTTTTGAGTTATATATTTCTCTTGTCAAAAGCAACACTCCCTTAACAACACGCTAACTATAGCATAACTGCGATAACTCCAGCTATCAAAGATACTATAGAAAAAGTAATAACTATCTTATACTCACTAAAACCACAAAGTTCAAAGTGATGATGTATAGGTGTCATCTTAAAAATTCTTCTTCCCTCGCCATAGAGTTTCTTTGTAATCTTGAAGTATGTAACTTGAATCACTACCGATAGAGCCTCACAAACGTAAATCAAGCCTATTAGCACCACCAAAAGATGCTTATGTGTACACATTCCAATAGCTACAAAAGAACCTCCTAAGAACATAGAACCAGTATCACCCATGAAGATTTTAGCAGGGTGTAAATTCCAGATTAAAAATCCTAAACAACCTCCAGCAATAGCTATTGCAAATATAGATATTTCGTTCAAACTCATAAGACCACATATAGTACTCAAGGCTAACATAGTAATAACAGTTACCGAACCACATAGACCATCTATACCATCGGTTAAGTTTACTGCATTAGATAAGAATATCATGAACAATATCATAATTGGATAGTATAGCACACCGAAATCCACACTAGCGAATATAAAGTCAATTTCAGTAGAGGTATCACCTAAGAAGTAAAGCACTGCCAAGAATAGTCCTGAGAATATAAACTGAAACAACATCTTTTGTTTAGGTGTCAAACCAAGATTTTGTTTTTTAACAGCTTTAGTATAGTCATCAGCAAAGCCTATACCACAAAAACATAGAGCATATATCAAACAAGCGAACATTCTAAGCAGATTTTTAGAAGTTTCAGTAGCAGTTATATCCAAAGTAGATACTCTATATAGAACGTATCCAACTATAGTCATGACCACACTACTTATTATGAACATAAATCCGCCCATTATTGGAGTTCCTTGCTTTTTTTGATGGCTTTCTAACTTAGAACCTACAAACTTCTCTATAGTTTGACCGAAACTAATCTTGTGCATAAAAGGAATTAAAAACTTTCCAATAACACCAGCAATAATAAAAGACACTATCGGAATTAACAATTTTAACCAAATAGGTATCATATCAAACTAATCCTTTCTATCATAAATATAGTCAATAGTTTCTTCCAACCTCATGCCACGACTAGCCTTAAATAGAACGATATCGTTAGGTTTTAAGAAGTCGCAAAGGGCTTGATTAAGTTGGGACTTATCTGTAAAAAATTTTACATCTTTGTTATAGTTTAGAGCAACTTTTCCTATATTTTGAGCCTCTACGCCGTAACAGAAAAGAACATCTGCTTTAGATTGCCCTACAAAATCGCCAACCATAGAATGTAACTTAGTAGACATTTCACCTAGTTCAAGCATATCGCCTAGAACTGCAACACGTCTACCACAATCTTTAGGAGTAGTCTGCGATAGCACCGTTAAAGATGCTTTCATAGAATCAGGACTAGCATTATAGCAATCTACAATGACGGTCTGTTGACCTTTTTGAACTATATTCTGTCTTAAACTATCTGGCTTGAACTTACTTAGAGCGTTAGCAATCTCATTAGGAGTTAAACCCAACTTAGTTCCAACTGCAAAAGATACCAATGCGTTCAATACGTTATGTCTGCCAATAGCAGTCAACTTTATATCTTTAGAGTTGCCGTTCCAATTTACTGTAAAGGTAGTATAGTCATCAAATTGATGTATATTAGTAGCTTTAAAATCGCAATCGGGATTGTCTATACCAAAAGTTATAGTTTCTCTGCCCAACTGGTAAGACGTTTGATATAATGATATATCATCTGCATTTAGGAATATTGGAGCAGAGCCGTCCATACCCTCTAAGATTTCCAACTTAGCCTTTAGAATACCTTGCTGAGAACCTAAGTTTTCAATGTGAGAAAATCCTATATTGGTGATTACTGCCATAGTAGGTAGAGCCGTTCTAGTTAGACGTGAAATCTCACCAAAGTGTGACATACCCATTTCTATTACGGCACACTCATGAGAACTATCTAGATTAAATAAAGTCTTAGGTAGACCAATCTCATTATTAAGATTTCCAGTAGTCTTTAAAGTGTTAAACTTTTCCGATAGTACTAAAGCAATCATTTCTTTAGTAGTAGTCTTGCCAACGCTACCAGTTACAGCAACTAAATTGATATTGAACTTACTTCTATAATATCTAGCGATATCCAATAGAGCCTTTCTAGTATTTGGTACTACTATACAGTTACAGCCTTCGATATTTTTTTCCGATACTACAGCCTTAGCACCCTTTTGAAATGCAGTTTCTATATAATCATGACCATCAAAATTTTCACCTTTTATAGCGACAAAAAGGCAACCCTCTGGGATAGTTCTAGTATCCGTGCTAATCTCATTGATTTGACCATCTACTTTAACAGTAGAGCCGACTGCATTAGCAATTTCTGATAAACTTAAAATTTCCATAATTAAATCTTCCTCATAAAATAATTTTGAATAAAACCTAAAGTGTCTTTAAGGCATCTGCGACGATTTCACGTTCATCAAGGTGAATATGTACGTTATTAGCCAAAATTTGATAATCTTCATGACCTTTACCAGCCAATACAATGATATCGCCAGTTTTAGCAGTTTTAATAGCATGATGTATAGCATCAATTCTATCAACGACCACATCATAAGGGATAGCAGTTTCACCCTCTAGTCCAACTAAGATGTCATTAATAATATCTTGTGGATTTTCATTTCTAGGGTTATCAGAAGTTATTATTAACTTATCGGCGTACTTCAACGCAGATTTGCACATTAAAGGACGCTTAGTCTTATCACGATTGCCACCACAACCAAATAGACAGATTAGTCTACCAGTAGTATATTCTTTAACGCTTTTCAAGATATTTTCAATAGCATCTGGAGTATGAGCGTAATCGCAAATTACAGAGAAGTCTTTGCCAGTTGGAATAACTTCGCATCTACCCTTAACGCCGTGACACTTTTCTACAGATTGCTTAATATTTTCAAAAGGAATACCCTCAGCTAAGCAGACGCTCATAACACCAGTAACGTTGGCAACGTTAAAAGAACCTACCATTTTCATATTTATATCATAGCTATCGTCAAGGGTATTAAATCTAAAGGAAGTGCCATCGGATTTTATTACTGGATTAGTAGCAAAGAAATCAGCCTCTTTAGTAATACTATATGAATACTTTTCGCAAGTTATTTCATTGAAAAGTCTAACACCATAATCGTCATCAATGCAAACGATAGCCTTATCGCAGATGTCGAAAAGCATCTTTTTAGCTTGATAGTAATTTTCCATAGTCTTATGATAGTCTAAGTGGTCTTGAGTTAAGTTAGTAAATACGGCAGTATCAAAGTGAATAGCACCAATCCTATGCTGAACCAATCCAAAAGAGGATACTTCCATTACAACGTAATCGCAACCAGCCTTATACATTTTATCCAAAAGAGCCATTAAATCGAAAGCCATAGGAGTAGTATTATCTGTATGGATAACTTCGTCACCTATTTCATTTTGGATAGTACCAATTAAACCGACTTTATAATCGTTATCGGTTAGTATGTGCTTGATAACGTTAGTCATAGTAGTCTTACCATTAGTACCAGTAACTCCTATGAACTTCATTTTCTTTTCAGGATTTCCAAACCAAGCACAACAAAGTTCGCCATAGAACTCTCTAGTATTAGGAACTATAATTTGATTTTCCAAATTTAAATTATGGTCAACGACTACTATAGCACCCATATCAACGGCATCTTTAGCCTTAGAGTGACCATCAAAAGAACCACCCTTAACACATACGAATATACAGTCCTTTTCAATCTTTCTAGAGTCATCTGTAATAGATACTATTTCTCTATTTGGAATGTGTATGTTTGCAATACCTTTGATTAAATCATATAATTTCAAAGTCCAACACCTCATTTTTAATATCTCTAATATATTATAATATCTAAGTGCGACAAGCAAGGTCGCACTCAAGATACATTAAACATTAACCTGATTGGTCTTTAACGACAAAGTTCAACTCTATGATAGTACCCACTGGAACGTGTTCGCCATCATTATAAGATTGCGAATATACAGTAGCATCTTCACGCTCAGCAGATGCACCAGTAGCGACATAGTTCAATCCTAAACTAGATAGCAATTGGTTAGCTTGAGTTAAAGAACTTCCAACTAAGTTAGGAACTACTACAAACTCTTGTTCGGCATTAGTTTCAGTATATAGGACAATCTTGCCACCCTTTGCGATAGTGTTTCCACTAGTAGGCACTTGATTAACTACCATATCGCCATTACCAACTACTTGATATTCTAAGCCTAAGCCTTCAAGAGTACTCTTAGCATTGAATAGAGTAGTACCCTCAACAGATGGTACAGTAGTATCTAAAGTTTGGAGTTCGTCGTCAGTATATTCTGGATAGTATCCTAAATAAGGAAGTGCCTCCTCCAAGATGTTTCTAGCACATGGAACAGCAACTACACTTCCGTAGTAGTCACCAGTAGTAGGTTCATCAGCCATTATTAGCATTATAATTTCAGGATTATCTGCTGGAGCAAAACATACATAAGATGCAACGTATCTCATATTAGATTCGTCATACTCATCTAGTTTTTGAGATGTTCCCGATTTACCACCAATCTTATAACCCTTTATGTAAGCATTAGAACCACCATTGTTATCTACAACATACTCAAGAGAATCTCTCATTATAGTAGAAGTTTCCTCAGAAACTACTTGTCTTTTGATGGTTGGTTCAGTATTACTTATAACGTTGCCATCAGCATCAAGAACTTTTTGAACCACATAAGGAGTCAATAAGTTACCTCCATTGATAGTTGCAGCATAAGCAGTAATCATCTCAATAGGAGTTAGTTTGTTAGTTTGACCAAATGATGATGACGCAAGTTCTACTGGCCCTAAAGCACTTTCCTTTGCGTATAGACTAGATACTTCAGATGGTAAATCTATACCAGTCTTTTCAGTTAGACCAAATCCCTCAAAGTAATGGAAAAATTTTTCTGCTCCTAGACGCTTACCAATCTCAATAAACGCAGGGTTACAAGAGTTAGTTAAGGCATCTTTAAAGGTTTGAGTTCCGTGACCAGTCACCTTATGACACTTAATAGGCTTTGGTGCTCCTGGGATAGTCACTGCACCAGAACAGAAGAAAGTATCGTTATCCAAATCGATTAAATCTTCCTCAAAAGCTGCTGCACTAGTTATTACTTTAAATACCGAACCTGGAATATAAGTTTCAGCTACGGCTTTATTTTTCCATTGTAACTCTCTAGCGTTAGCCTCAGCAGAAGTACGTTCTTCCTCATCAGATATCAAATCCAACTTAGATAGTGTTCTTTGGTCTATAATTTCCGATGGATTGTTCAAATCGAAACTTGGACAAGTAGCCATAGCCAATATAGCACCAGTATTAACATTCATAATTATACCACAAGCACGATTATCTAGTTCATACTTATTGTACATTTCTTCAAGATTTTTTTCAAGATAGTATTGTAGAGTAGTATCTATAGTTAAAACTAAAGAGTTACCATCTTGAGCTTCATAGAGTTTTTCATTTCTATAAGGCATTTCTTGTTGTCTACCATCGGTAGCAGATATAACTTTTCCATCTACACCAGCTAACTCATCATCATAATAAGCCTCAATACCGTACCAGCCCTCGCCATCGTAGTTAGTAAAGCCTATTACAGATGCAGCCAAGTCATTTTGTGGATAGTAACGTTTAGTATCCTCCTCGGTGTTTACCGAACTGATTTTATTTTCCGATAGAAAATCATTAATCTTGTCAACTACGGGTTTTTCAACCTTAGTTTTCAACACTTGATATTTAGTGTCTACTTTATTCATTTTATCTATAATAGTTTTTTCGTCTAAGTCTAGAGTTTTAGCCAAGAAGTCTATAGCAATATCTTTTTTATCCTTGTCATTTTTTTCAAAAGAGTTAGGGTCTATAAAGACCTTAAATACAGTAGCACTTTGAGCCAACACGCTACCATCGGAACTATAAATAGAACCTCTATTAGCCGATATGGTTATGGAATTAAATTGGTTACTATTTGCTAACTCTTGATACTTTTCATTATCCACAACAGATATTTTAAATAGATTACATATCAAAGCTATAGCCAAAGCGAATATTAAAACCATAATTACAAGACTACTTCGCTTCATTGATAAAGTTGGCACTATATCTCTCCTTTCAAAAGGTTACAACACAATAGGCGGATAATACTAATACATATATATCCGCCTGATGTTTTAATTATAATATCTAAATGGATTATCCAAATAAATATTCTATTATACTGTTAAACTTTTCTTTTATAGATACAAATATGTTCTCCTTAGAGTCCACTACTTGAACTACATCTTCATTTTGAATTTGTATGTAAACAATTTGAGATTTATCCAACTTTTTAAGACCTAAAACATCTTCAGCATAGCTTTCGACGTTTCTAAGGGACATATTACCTTCAATTTCGCTTTGCATACGCACATTTTCGCTTTCCAAAATTTCAACAGCTGACTTCTCTTGCGATATTTGAGTGTACAAAGCACTAACTTGAACTTTTCCATAAATCATAACAAATAACAATATTGTAACTACAAGACCACATACGGCTATACCTAAATTAGTATGTTTCTTTTTATTATAGTTATTATTAAACTTATTCTTATTAGATGTATTTTCATTACTATTTGAATTAATATTACTATTTAAGTTATAATATTCACGTTCTTCAAGAGCGAAAGCTGTATTATCATAAACCTTCATGTAGTACCACCTAAATCCTTTCAATCACACGAAGTTTAGCACTTCTACTTCTGTTATTCTGTTCAATTTCCAAATCAGTAGCTTCTATGGGCTTACGATTAACCAATCTAGCCCTAGGTTTTTTACCACAAACACATTGAGGAAAATCTGGAGGGCAAGTACACCCTCTGCATAGATTTGCAAAACGTTGTTTAACCAACCTATCCTCAAGGGAATGGAACGTAATAATAGCAAGTCTGCCACCTACTTTAAGGCTATCGAAGGCATCATCTAGCCCAATGGATAGATGTTCCAATTCGCCATTAACTTCCATTCTAATAGCTTGGAAAGTTTTCTTGCAAGGATTTTTCTCTCTACGGAACTTAGCAGGGATACTATCTTTAACAATATCAGCCAACTGCAAAGTAGTTTCAATAGGTTTAACTTCTCTTGATTTTACTATGTTAGAGGCTATCTTATGAGAAAACTTTTCCTCACCGAACTCAAACAGAATTTTAGATAACTGTTCATAAGAGTACTGGTTCACGACGTCAAAGGCACTAGTGCCAGATTGACTCATTCGCATATCTAAAGGGGCATCATAATGGTAAGAGAAACCACGTTCAACGGTATCAAGTTGATGTGAGGAAACACCTAAATCCATTAAAATCCCATCTACGCAATCAATGTTAAGAGTTTCTAAAGCGTCCTTAATTTGTGAATAGTTACGTTGTAAAATAGTTGCATTGTATGGCTTTAACCTTTCCGATGCAACTTGAATAGCATCGGGGTCTCTGTCAAGAGCAATCAACCTACCATTTTTGGAGAGTTGTTCAGCAATCTTGATAGAATGACCAGCACCTCCTACTGTACAATCAACGTATATTCCGTTAGGATTTATGTTCAAACCTTGTAAAGTTTCATGTAACAGCACTGGCACATGATTAAATTCCATAAAAAATCAACTCTCTCAAATAAAATAATAGCAATACACGGCAGATATAATAGACGACTCTCCCACTGTATGCTTATACTTTATTATACTACATTGATAAAAAAAAATCAAGGCTATAACACCCTTGATTTCCAAAAAAGTAAAATTTTTTTCGTCAAATACCACAAAAATATGGTATCTATTTCCATTATAATATGTTATTGTTATTTATTACCAACAAAAATTGTAGAACTCATTTATATAAAATAACCAAATAGAAATTGTTGTCTTATTTATTCATTTTGTAAATCATATAAAGACCCTCACTGACCAGATTTTTATTACTGATAAAGTTTTCCATACAATGAGGAACTATCAAATCGGATAAGCCACCCGTAGCTATTAATATGGTATCGTTGCCCAAAAACTTTCTGTATCTTTGAGCCATTCCGTCCATAAGACTAGCCATTCCGAATATTACTCCTGAATGCATTGCAGATATCGTATCTTTGCCGATTACCTCAGTGCAATTTTCTCTTAAATCTATGTGTGGCAACTGAGCCGTCACGTTAGACAAAGTTTTCAACGAACTATTTACCCCAGGAAAGATTGAACCTCCTAAAAAGTTCGCATCTTTGTCTATTGCCGATATGGTGGTAGCAGTACCCAAATCACATATTACGGCAGGGAGTGAGTATAGATTTTTCACCGCAACTGCATCACAAATTCTGTCGCTACCCAAAGATTTTGGATTGCTTAAACATATATTTAGACCAGTCTTCAACTCTGAAGATACTATCATGACCGAACACTTAAACACACGTTCGACAGCCCTTTTCAACGTAGATTTCAATTGTGGAACTACTGTAGAAATTATAGCACCCTCAAAATTTTTAGAAGTGCAATCATATAGTTTTAAAATATTCAAGAAATCCATAGCGTACTCATCTTCCATCTTATTAGAAACGGTAGAAATTCTTGAAGAAAATAACATAACATCGTCATTGTACACCGATAACACTATGTTAGTATTACCAACATCTAAAGTTAGAACCATAAAAGCCTCCTTTATAGATAAAAAGAACCGTCTAATAAGTAGACGGTTCTATATAAAATCAATAGATTATAAACTATTCGTTAATCTTAGTAACAACGCCTGAACCTACTGTTCTACCACCTTCACGGATAGCGAAACGTAGACCTTCTTCAATAGCGATTGGAGTGATTAGTTCAACGTCCATAGTTACGTTATCACCAGGCATACACATTTCCTTATCAGCAGGTAGCTTGATAGTACCAGTAACGTCAGTAGTTCTGAAGTAGAATTGTGGTCTGTAGTTGTTAAAGAATGGAGTGTGACGACCGCCTTCTTCCTTCTTTAGAACGTATACTTGACCAGAGAACTTAGTGTGTGGGTGAATTGAACCTGGCTTACAGATAACTTGTCCTCTTTCGATATCACTTCTTTGGATACCACGAAGTAGAGCACCGATGTTATCACCAGCTTCAGCGTAGTCTAGAATCTTTCTAAACATTTCAATACCAGTAACTACAGTCTTACCCTTTTCTTCCTTAAGACCAACGATTTCAACTTCATCACCAGTTCTTAATTGACCTCTTTCAACTCTACCAGTAGCAACAGTACCACGACCAGTAATAGTGAATACGTCTTCTACAGGCATTAAGAATGGAAGGTCAGCCTTTCTGTCAGGAGTTGGAATATATTCATCAACTGCGTCCATAAGGTCTAAGATTGGCTTGTAAGCTGGGTCGCTTAGGTCATCTGGAGCTTCAAGAGCCTTTAAAGCAGAACCTCTAATGATTGGAGTATCATCACCAGGGAATTCATACTTATCAAGAGTTTCACGAATATCCATTTCTACTAAGTCTAGAAGTTCTTCGTCATCAACTTGGTCAGCCTTGTTCATGAATACTACAATGTAAGGTACGCCTACTTGACGAGCTAGAAGAAGGTGTTCCTTAGTTTGAGCCATAGGACCATCAGAAGATGCAACTACTAGGATAGCACCGTCCATTTGAGCAGCACCAGTAATCATATTCTTAACATAGTCAGCGTGTCCTGGGCAGTCAACGTGAGCATAGTGACGTTTTGCAG
>ERZ825670.462-NODE-462-length-55015-cov-11.875637_pt1 | contig 55015 bp, 40 predicted proteins | sample MGYA00519929_ERZ825670 | MGnify/ENA primary metagenome ERZ825670 (study PRJEB31778, sample SAMEA3449207) | human gut metagenome | biome: human gut; feature: human-associated habitat; material: faeces | place: United Kingdom | collected 2010/2012 ...
TACAAGGTGGTACCATTAATGGTCAACCAACAAAATATACAATTGAAAGTCCTACTTTAAATATTCCTCGTCCTATAAAGACCGGATATACATTTTTAGGATGGACTGGAAGTAATGGTAATAAAAATCAATTAGATGTAAGTATTACTCATGGTAGTATTGGTAATAAAGCTTATACAGCACATTGGGCAGCAAATAAGTATATATTGACATTTAACTATAATAAGCCTAGCAATGCTTCAAGTAATATAGCTAATGGTACAATAACAAGTAAAACTGTAACTTATGATAGTCCATATGATGAGTTACCTGCTCCAACACTTAGAGGTTGGACATTCAATGGATGGTTTACAGCTCCTAGTGGTGGAACACAAATTAAAGCTAATAATATCTTTAGAGAATTAAATAATCAGACATTATATGCTCATTGGAGTGCTAATATCTATGTACCTAACATAGCACCATCCTATTTTTTTGTCAACAGTATTTCTGATGTTTTTTGAAGATTTTTTGTGAAAAAATTGTGTCCTGCCAGAGTTTAGCAGTCGTAGTGTCGCAGATTTTATGGTGCTTTCTTAGGTTTTGAAGTGCATATATAAATGTCCGTTCACAAGGCAATTTTATATGTAATGAAAAAGAAAAACGTAGGATTGTAAGTGTGATTGTGGTAGAATTATGTTTAGTAATGAATTTATAAAATCAGAACTTGAGGAAGGGAGCGTGATTGTATGAAAAAGAAGCTATCTGTTATGACTGTAATCATTTTGGCTCTTGCGATATGCGTATCGGCATGGTTTTATGGGTACTACAATCGCAAAAGCAACGACAATCTTCCCACTCTGACGGCAATCGCAGAAATGAGTGAAGCCGATGTTAATAGCCTTTTGCCAGGGTACCATATTGACCAGCTTAGAGAGATATGGGGGAAGCCTGATACCAGTGAAAACAGCACTGCATGTTGGAAACGTGGGAATGACACTACTCTCGTTGTAAGTTATAAAAATAATGGTATAGTTGCGATTTGTGGCCTTAAAGACGATAGCGGTGCCTCCATAGGAGAATAACAAATTCCAGTTTGATAGCCCGGCTGATTTTTCGAAATAGTTATTTGAAAAAGTCGGAGCCGGCCCATCAACCAGTTATGAACGAAAATAAAACGAATATATATTTTGATCCTGCACAGAATCGTGCAGGGTCATTTTTGTTGATATGTTCTGAAAAATGCTATCCGCGTGGCATGGCTACTTGATGTATGTCAAGTGCAATCAACTAAAAATAGTGATTGTGGAAAAAAATCAAGAGAACGTACTCTTATAGTATAGAGCAGCAACGCTCATACAAGGATGGCAAGTGTACCAGTGTTTTTGTACATTTCCCTTATGAATTTGCCCCTTGTACAATGAAAGAACAAGGAGGCGTTCGAAATGACAGACTATATTGGAAATTACAAGAATCGACCGCGCAGGGTGGTGTTTTATGGCCGCGTTTCAACAGAACATGAGGAACAGCTATCTGCGCTGGGAAATCAGATGGAATGGTATACAGACCTTGCATTACGCAATCCCAACTGGACCGTTGTAGCGCAGTACATAGACGAAGGCATAACCGGTACCCAAATGAAGAAACGTCCATCATTTATGCGGATGATAGAGCACGCAAAGGAACACCGCTTTGACTTGATTGTCACCCGTGAATTGTCGAGGTTTGCGCGTAACACGGTGGATGCGCTGAATGCTACGCGAGAACTGAAGCAATACGGCGTGGAAGTCTATTTTGTAAATGATGGCATCTGGACAATGGACGGTGATGGAGAAGTTCGCTTGACCATTATGGCGAGCATTGCCCAAGATGAAAGCCGCAAGACCAGTGAGCGCGTAAAAGCCGGACAGAAGATGAGCCGTGAGAAAGGTGTACTCTATGGCAGCGGTAATATTATCGGTTATGACCGTGTGGATGGAACTTATGTAATCAATGAGGAACAGGCGGCAACGGTGCGAAGAATCTTTAATCTGTACGCCGAGGGGCACGGAGAAACGACTGTTGCCAAAATGCTTATAGAAGAAAACCGCAAGGATGGCGGTGGTGGCCTGAGCTGGACGGCGAGCAAGGTATCACGGGTACTCCGCAAGCCCACTTACAAGGGCTATATGACCTATAATAAATCCCATATTGATGACTTCCTCAGCCATAACCGCATCAATCACAGCGAGGAGAACTTTGTTCTTGTAAAGGGAAACTTTGAGCCAATCGTCTCAGAGGAGCTATGGGAAACCTGCAATCAGATCCGCAGTAAGCGAGCTGCATTTGTCAAAGGAAAAGATGGTCGTGCCCATAAATTTGGTGTGTCCTTTCCGCAGAACAAATGGACGAAAATTCTGTTTTGCGATTGTGGGATGCGATTCCAAATCGAAGGCTACGATAAAACGGCCAACGGTGGGAAAAATATGCGGCTTATCTGTGCACGGTCGAAAAGGTTCAAAAAGAAAGATGTCGCCAGAGCACTGAACGGCATTCCTTGTCCGGCACCATACGCATCTGAATGGAAGCTGGAATTGATGGCAAGGGAAGTGTTCCGTACAGTTTGGAAAGAAAATGCCGAGGATATACTGGGTCTTTTGCGGATGTTGGATGCAAAGTTGAACACTACCGGCACACCGAATGATGGAAACCAGCTGGAGAACAAGCTCTCTGCACTGAATGAGGAATTGGACGATCTTGTCAGCCAGCGGGCAAGCCGAAGCATAACTATGGATGATTTCTTAAGCAGAAGTACGGAAATCAACAATGAGATTATAAATGTCGAAGGCTTACTGCAAAGTTCCATACAGGAACAGCGTCCTGAAGCAAGGTTAGATATGCACAGCATCGAGGCTGCACTCAGCGATGATGCCTCTTTTCCGGATGGTAAAATAGAGCCGGGCTTTCTGGACAGGTATGCCAACCGGATTGTAAAAAGCAATAACCGATACATTTGGATGTTGCAGTTGATGAATGTGCAGCAGATTATGCCTATCCAATCGGAAAGGCAGCCGATAGCGATGATTACCTATAAAAGTGGCGTTCCCTATGATATTGAGCAAGAGCAAATCGGCAAGCAGGATAAAGAAAGTGCTGGACCCGATTGCGCGACAATATGTCGTCCACAGGATTTCTTTTTGAACATGAGCCGAACCAAAAGAAAGCGTAAGTTGGTGGAATGGCTGGAAAGCTGTCAAAAAAATCAGGTGAGCGTGCTGGATGAAAAGATACCACTTTTGAGTTTTGCGGTTGACTTTGTGACAGCCTATGAGTATCAGAAAGCGCGTGGGATTAAGATCCACCCCGGTTTGTGGAAAGATATGCGTGTGGATATATTTCTGGTAAAAAAAGAAAATTGAAAAAGTTGTGGAAAAAATTCGATTCGCTGTTCTCTTATGTATTAGGAGGTTCCAAACCTCCGAGAAAGTGAATAGCGTCCTCTGCTGTACCGTATTGGGGAAGCAGCGCCATGACTGGATTCCACGAGCGTGCCAAGATGCGAGAAAACATATCGCATGGCTGCAAAGCGATGCGAGGCAAAGCGCCGGGAAGGGTTGCCTGTCTGGAATTTGCAGAGGGAGAGAAACGCACAGCTATAACGACAGATCGTGCCGTGGAGGAAAAACTTCCACGGCATTATTGTGCCGTTATGGAATGACGCTAGATTTGCTATTTGAATCCGTAAATGGTAATATTATAATTCGGATGAGGAATAGACCGTGATGGCAACTATTCGGGAATTCCGAATGGTTCAAACAGATGACATCTGACAGGTTCATCGAAGGAAAATTATCGAAATTTGTGGCTTATTGCGCCTTTCGAGTTTTATCTGCATATATTTTTGAAGATTATATGCAGAAAGCAGGATTCCATGTGGCAAAATTTAATCATCGTCATAGCAGATGAGGTGTCTGCGATGATAGATCATGCTATGAAAGAGAACCCTGCTGCGGCGCTTTTGTACCTTTTGTACTATTATAGGGAAATTTCCAACTTGCTATTTGTAGCGATAAATGGTACTATATGACTATACTAATGTCATTTGAATGTTTAGAAATAAATGACTTCTGAAGGAGGCTTTGGCGAAATGGGAAGATTCGTGAATCCGGATAATAGTGCGTTTCAAGTTGCACTGAATTCAAAAATTTATATGGATAAAACGGGTCTGCTGGAATATACCAACAGCGTTCTTGATACACCAGAAGCATATATCTGCAATAGCCGCCCCCGGAGATTTGGTAAGTCCTATACGGCTAATATGTTGGCAGCCTATTACAGCAAAGGCTGCGATTCAGAAAAGATGTTCGATGGGCTTACAATCGGCAAGAGTAGCGACTTCAAAAAGCATCTCAACAAGTATGATGTGATCCATATAGATGTACAATGGTTTTTGTCCAGCTGTGCAGACATCAAAAGTATTATATCCTACATTACGCAATCAGTTTTTGAGGAACTAAAAGAGTACTACCCTGAAGTTCTTCCTAACGAAGTGTTGACATTGGCGGACGCTTTGTCGCGCATCAGAAACTCGACCGGTCAGAAATTTATTGTGATTATTGATGAATGGGATATTCTGATCCGAGATGAAGCAACCAATAAGGCTGTTCAAGAAGAATATATCTATTTCCTGAGAGGCTTATTCAAAGGTACAGAGCCGACAAAATACATTCAGCTTGCATACCTCACCGGCATTCTGCCAATCAAAAAGGAAAAAACGCAGTCGGCCTTGAATAACTTCGATGAGTTTACCATGGTCAGTGCCAGCACGTTGGCACCTTTCATTGGCTTTACGGAAGAAGAAGTTAAGAATCTTTGCGAGGAGTACCACAAAGACTTTGACAAGGTAAAAAAGTGGTACGATGGTTACTTGTTGAGGGATTACCAAGTTTATAATCCCAGAGCTGTTGTCAGCGTTATGCTGAAGGGAGAGTTTAAGAGCTACTGGTCGGAAACGGCTTCCTATGAAGCAATCGTTCCTCTTATCAACATGAACTATGATGGGCTGAAAACGGCAATCATTGAAATGCTTTCCGGTGGGGAAGTTAAAGTAAACACGGCTACCTTCAAGAACGATACCGTTAATATCCAAAGCAAAGATGATGTTTTGACATATATGATCCATCTTGGCTACTTGGGATATGACCAGAACCGAAAAACAGCGTTCGTTCCGAATGAGGAAATCCGGCAGGAATTGACACTTGCGGTGGAAAGCAAGCATTGGAATGAGATGTTGCTGTTCCAGCAGGAGTCTGAGAAGTTGCTGGATGCGACATTGGATATGGATGGCGATGCAGTAGCCACTCAGGTTGAGAAAATCCATGATGACTATGTTTCTGCCATCCAGTACAACAATGAAAACTCCTTAAGCAGCGTCTTGGCGATTGCATACCTGAGCGCTATGCAATATTACTTTAAGCCGGTTCGAGAGCTGCCCACAGGCAGGGGCTTCGCAGACTTCGTTTTCGCTCCAAAACCGGAGTACCGAAATGACTATCCGGCGCTTGTTGTGGAGTTGAAGTGGAACCAAACGGCGGAGACTGCGATGCAGCAGATTAAGGAAAAGAAATATCCGGATTCGCTGCGTGGCTATACAGGAAATCTTCTCTTGGTAGCTATCAACTATGACAAGAAAACGAAGAAACATCAGTGCCTTATTGAAAAAGTAGTATAAAGATCATGCCGTGGAAGGAACCTTCTTCCACGGCTTTTCTATACCATGATTGAGTCATTGACTTGTACATTTTGAAAATACTGAATGCAGTATTATACTGATGGGGAAGGAGGGAAAACCGATGCAATATGATAAAGCAGACCAGCAAAACTGCCCGCGCAGAGTCGTGTTCTATGGGCGCGTGTCCACGGAACTTGAGGCGCAAATATCAGCACTGAAAAATCAAATGAACTGGTATCTGGAGCTTGCAGAACATCATCCGAATTGGACGGTGGTTGGGCAATACGCCGATGAAGGAATCTCAGGTACTGGCATGAAAACCCGGCCTTCTTTTATGAAGATGCTGCGAGATGCCCGGAAAAAGAAGTTTGACCTAATCGTGACCCGCGAGGTTTCCCGTTTTGCCCGAAACACGGTGGATACTTTGGTTACGACCCGTGAGCTGAAACAGTACGGCGTTGAAGTGTACTTCGTCAATGATGACATCTGGACGATGCGTGGCGATGGAGAAGTTCGCCTGACCATTATGGCAAGCCTTGCGCAAGATGAAAGCCGTAAAATGAGTGAACGCACCAAGGCGGGCATTCAGACGTCACAGAAAAAAGGCACCTATGTTGCGGGACCGACACCGTTTGGATATAAGCGTGATAAAAAGGCTCATACGCTTGTGGTGCAGGAAAGTCAGGCAGAGACTGTCAGAAAAATTTTTGCTTGGTATGCTGATGGCATAAATGGCACCGAGATAGCCCAGACACTAACGCAAGAAGGCGCATCGAATAAATCCGGAATGCCACAATGGAGCGCGCGTCAGGTTCTCTCAATCACCAAGAATACGATTTATAAAGGGTATTTGACATACAACAAATCGCATATTGATGATTTCCTCAGCCATAAAAGCATCAAGAACAGCGAACAGGATTACATTCTGGTGAAAGGCAGTTTTGAGCCAATCATTTCAGAGGAACTATGGGATAAATGTCAGCGCCGCAGACATGCATGGCAGTCGTACAAAGACGGCAATATAACGCAGGCTTACTTGTATGGAAAGAGCGAACACGCCGACAAATGGGCTTGCCGCCTGTTTTGTGGCTGCGGAGCCAGAATGCGGGCGTTCCGCGCAGAGAAAGGCATTGTTCGATATATCTGTTATCAGCGGTCGCTGAGGAATGTAGCCCCCAAATGCAGCGCCCCCAATGTGCAAGCATGGAAGCTCGAATTGATGGCGCGAGAAATCTACAAAAACGTTTGGCAGGATCACCGGCAGGATATTTTAGAAGAATACCAGCAGGAACAAGAAAACGGAGCTGCCGATAGTGAAAAGGTAGAGGAAGCACTCAGCTGGCAAGAGTCGTTCCCAAACGATGAAATCAGCCGGGAATTTCTGGACAGATTTGTGCCGAGAATCTTCTCCATCGATGGACAGAAATTCATCTGGGAACTAAATCTATTTCAAGAGTCATGCACTGTTCAATGCAATGTGCGCGGAACGTACAATTACCATTCGATTTCGGCGGAAAAAATCATGCCGGGAAAAACAAAAGCGAAGAAAGGGGATGGGGCCGTCAATAGGATACTTGAGGATGCAAACAGTACGCGCTTTTGGGTACATACCTATGATGACGACCCAATAAGCAGGCAGCTATCAAGTCGCCTCGCGGCTGATTTGCCAGCGAGTATAACCATTAAGTTGAATTACGAACAGGCTCGCGCCTATCGAAATTCGCGTGGTTACGTACTTTGGCCGGGAAAGTGGAAAGACCTGACAGTTAAGGTCGTTCTATAAATCCTATCAAGTCCCGAATTGCTTGTATCTGCAATTCGGGACTTTTTGTTTTATTTTGCCCTGTTTTGTACATTTATCCGGCGCTGGGCGGTGCAGCTGTGCGGCAGCCTGAAACAGCAGGCGGAGGAAGTAGTCCTGCCGATGCTGTACGAAATCTGACCGAACCTGCCCCGATAGCGGAGAGCGAATTATCGCCCTCCGCTTTTTCTTTGCCCAAATTTCTGGCAGCGCTTTGTGCGCGACAGTTACAAGAATATCTTTACCGAATTTCTGCTGGACGGTGACGCCCGCGTGGGATTCCACATGCAGGAAGATGGCCTGTATGAATCAAAAAGCAAAAAGGTATCCGCCATTTCGATAATGGAGAATCGTCTTTACTAAATGGTTGTACGGTCGTAGATTTGTGCGAATTTGACCATGTATTTGACCCCTTATTCAAGGGAAAATCCGTTCCATTTCCGCGCGTTTCCAATCCCAGCAGGTGTGGACATAGCGCTTCATTGTAATGTCCGAACCGGCGTGACCCAGCAGCTCGCTGAGCGTCTTTACGTTGCATCCGGCTTGCAGACAAGTTGTAGCAAAAGTGTGACGCAGAGCGTGCGGATTTACGGTAGGCACACCGGCACGGCGCAGATAGCTGCGCAGGCTTTTGCGGTAGCAGCGTGGTTCCACAGGCTTGTCGGCATTGCCGGACAGGAACCATTCCTGCGGTGCGTGACTGCTGTAAAGCCGATTCAGAATTTGCAAAATTCCTTTCGGAATCGGGATTTGTCGTAGGGAGCTGTGCGTTTTGGGTGTTTGGACGACAACTTTTGTCCGCCCACCTGCTATATAGATGCGCTTGACGGTGCGCCTGACCGAAAGCACACCCGCCGTTAAATCAAAATCGTTCCATTGCAGCCCGCAGACCTCGCCAATGCGCAGCCCCATTTGCATCATCAGAAGAAGCCCTGCCTTGCGGGACGTGGGCGCACTTGCAACATAGCGGCCAACCTGTTCTTGCTCATGCTTGTTCAGAACTGCGGATGATTTTGCCGTCGATTTTGGCAGTGTGATCTCAATCTGCACGGGTGGCATCAGATGCAGATGTGCGGCATATCGGCAAATTCTGCGCACCAGCACAAGGCACTCCTGCGCCATGCTGTGCGCTAACGGTTTGTGACAACCATCTTGCGGTGTGATGATTTGCAGAAGTCCCCGTTCCAAAATCATTTCATTCAGTGTTTGCAGGCGCATTTTACCCAGCACAGGCAGAATGTAGTGCGCCAGCGTATAATGATAGTGCGCTGCCGTGGAAGCTTTGACCCCTAAAGAAATGGAGCTTTCCCAGTTTTGAGAAAGCTCCGAAAATGTCACGCTGTTTGCTGACAGCGTGTAAGTTTGCAAGGCATTCTTACGCGCTGTCAGCTCTTTTTTTACGGCTGTATAGGTTCGCCCGTAGACATAGCCCCAAATGGCGGCTCTGTCCGGCTTGCGCCCCTTGATATAGCGCCCCTCCCAGCGACCGTCTTTGCGTTTTCGAATGTTTTCTCCGCGTCTTGCCATAATAAATTTTGACCCCTTTCCTGACCCCTGACGGGCGGTGCGTTTTCCTATCGCATACAATACCTGACAAAAAGCCAACAACATAGTGGTTTGCCTGTGGCAATGTGCCGAAAAACAGTTGTAGTAGAAATAAATGCGACAGGTTATGTTGTAAATTGTCGACTCTTGTGGTATTATACTATTGATTAGCATAACAAAATTTGAACTTATAGGTATCCTCCATTATCGAAATGGCGGATACCCTGAAGACTGAAGGGGGGAACGCCATGGCGCTGCAGCTGTTTGAACACAATGCAAAAGCCTACCAAGCGGCAGTCAAAATGATGCAGCAATACGGCAAGGCCGCCATCGTTCACCCCACGGGAACCGGGAAAAGCTATATCGCCTTTAAGCTGATTGAGGATCACCCCGACGCTGTAATTGTATGGCTTTCCCCAAGTGAGTATATCTTTAAGACCCAGCGCGAAAGCCTGCTGCGGCAAGACCCTGATTTTCCGTTGCAAAACGTCCGCTTTTACACCTACGCCAAGCTGATTTGCTGTACCCCCGCGCAGCTGCAGGAAATCGCTGCGCAGGACCCCGCTTATATTGTACTCGATGAGTTCCACCGTGCCGGTGCCGAGAATTGGGGCGACAGCACGCAAAAGCTGTTGGCGCTGTGTCCACAGGCAAAGCTGCTGGGACTGACTGCCACCAACGTGCGGTATCTGGATAACAACCGCGATATGGCCGAGGAATTGTTTGACGGTCATGTTGCTTCCGAAATGTCCCTGGGCGAAGCCATCGTCCGGGGTATTTTGCCTGCCCCGAAGTATGTAACCACCGTGTTCAAGTATCAGCAAGATTTAGCGCGGTATCAAAATCGTGTGAATAATCTGCGCAGCCCCGGCATTCAGGACGTGAACCAGAAATATCTGGACGCCCTAAAGCGTGCCCTGGAGCAGGCGGACGGACTGGACAAAGTCTTTGCCCGCCACATCACCAACAAAAGCGGCAAGTACATCGTGTTCTGCTCCGGCAAGGAACACATGGACGAGATGATTTCCCATGTGCCGCAGTGGTTTGCCACCATTGACCCCGCGCCGACGGTTTATCGGGCTTTGTCCGAGGATCCATTCACCGACAAAGCCTTTGCTGACTTTAAGGCGGACAGCAGCGACCACCTCAAGTTGCTGTTCTGCATTGATATGCTCAACGAGGGCGTACACGTTGCGGGCATTTCGGGTGTGATTCTGTTCCGCCCGACGATTTCGCCCATCATCTATAAGCAGCAAATTGGTCGCGCTTTGACAGCAGGGGACAGCGCCATACCGCTGATTTTGGATGTGGTCAACAACTTCGAGGGACTGTCCAGCATCAGCGGCTTGCAGGACGAAATGACCGCCGCCGTGCAGCGCCTGTACGCTAACGGCGAGGGGAACAAGGTTGTCACAGACCGCTTCGAGGTCGTGGAGCAGGTGCACGACTGCCGCGTTCTGTTTGAGCAGCTGCAAAGCAGCCTGTCCTCAACGTGGGATCATTACTTCTCCGAGGCAAGCATCTACTACGCCGAAAACGGGAATCTGGACATCCCCAGACGGTACAAAACGCCGATGGGGCTAAGCCTTGGCGCGTGGCTGCAATTGCAGCGGCAAATTCGCAGCGGTACTTGCGGTGGTCGCTTGACTCAGCAGCAAATCGAGCGACTGGACAGTATCGGTATGCGCTGGGATAGTTACAACGACCTTGCGTGGACGCGTGGGCTGGCGGCGGCAAAGCAGTATTATGCCAAGCACGGTGACCTGCTGGTTCCCGTGGGATGGGTGACGGATGACGGCTACCCCCTGGGAACCTGGGTGTGCAACCGACGCGCCGAAAAAGCTGCAGGAAAACTCGACGATGACAAGATAGAGGAACTCGAAAACATTGGCATGGTGTGGGATGCCTTCAGCGAAAAGTGGGAGCGCGGCTTTGCAGCAGCTGCCCAATATTACGCAGAACATGGCAATCTGGTCATGCCTGTGTCCTACACAACCAAAGACGGCTTGCGTCTGGGTGTTTGGGTAAGAAATCAGAAGCAAACCTATGCAAATGGCACGCTGCAACAGGAAAAAGCTGCGCGGCTGGAAGGCATCGGAATCCGGTGGGAACAGAATAATTATGACTTCCAGTGGAGTGAAGCTTATGCGGCAGCCAAGCGGTATTTTGAGGAATACGGAAGTTTGAATGTCCCCATCGCCTATACCACGGCGGATGGCATTGCCCTCGGCAAGTGGGTGGCGCGCCAGCAGTATGCACACAACAATCCGGGCAAGAGCAACTGCAAGCTCACGCCGCAGCGCGTAGCGCTGCTGGACGCTATCGGTATGCAATGGGAAAAGCCGGATCCGTGGCAGCATCGGTATGAACTGGCACAGGATTATCTGCAGGAACATGGCAACCTATTGATTCCTGCTAAATACAAAACAGATGACGGTATCTGGCTGGGGCGCTGGCTCTATGAGCAAAAGGTACTGCTGCGCAAGCAATCACCGAAGTTGAGTGCAGACAAAATAGATAAATTGCGGAAACTGTTGGGCGAGGAACCGGCAGAAAAAGTAGGGTAAGGTTTAAGGAGAAATCATGACAAGGTTTAAGCACGATTTGATTTTACGGATCATAAAAATACTGGACGCGGTTTTGGTAACTGTCCCGTTTGCACTATGCTGGTATTTGTACTATGCAAAGCACATTGCATCGCCATTTTGCGCAAAGGGCGATTATCTGGTGGTGGCGCTGTTCTTTGTGTTGTTCATCATCTTTGGGCGCGTATACGATGCCTTTTTGATGTCCATGCAGCGCATTTCCGAGATCGTCTATGCGCAGTTCTTGGCAGTGGCGGTCAGCGATTTCATTATGTACATTGTGATTTGGCTGCTGAGCAAGCATCTGCCCAACATTTTGCCGGGCGTTGCGGCGCTGATCGGGCAGGTGATTTTGGCAGCCGTCTGGGCATATAACGCGCACCACGCGTATTTCAAGATTTTTCCGCCGCAGGCAACGGCTGTGATTTACGACATCCGCCAAGGTATGGAAAAACTGATTGGCAAGTATGGGCTGGACGATAAGTACAAGGTTGTGCTTACCGCAACGGCAGATGAATGCATTGCGAACCTTGCCATGCTGGACGGCGTCAGCACGGTGTTTATGAGCGGCATTCATAGCCATGACCGCAATGTGATTCTGAAGTACTGCGTGGAAAACAATATCGGAACCTTCGTTATCCCCCGCATTGGCGACACCATTATGTCCGGCGCGTATCCGATGCACATGTTCCACTTGCCTATGCTGAAGGTGGGGCGTTACCATCCGCAGCCAGAGTATTTGTTCATTAAACGTCTGCTGGACATCGTGATTTCTGCTGTTGCGCTGGTTGTACTCAGCCCGATCTTCCTTATTACAGCGATTGCCATCAAGGCGACCGATCACGGTCCAGTGTTTTATAAGCAGATTCGCTTGACCAAGGATGGCAAGGAGTTCGGCATCCTGAAATTCCGCAGTATGCGCGTAGATGCGGAAAAGGACGGCGTAGCCCGTTTGTCCAGCGGCGATCATGATGACCGCATCACGCCTGTCGGCAAGGTGATTCGCGCTTGCCGCATAGATGAGTTGCCGCAGCTTGTCAACATTCTGAAAGGTGAGCTTAGTATTGTGGGTCCCCGCCCCGAACGCCCTGAAATTGCTGCCCAGTACTGTGAGGAAATGCCGGAGTTCTCTCTGCGCTTACAGGCAAAGGCTGGTCTGACCGGCTACGCGCAGATTTACGGCAAGTACAACACGACCCCCTACGACAAGCTGGTTATGGACTTGATGTACATAGCACACCCCAGCATTGTCGAGGATCTCAAGATCATGTTTGCAACGGTGAAGATCCTGTTTATGCCTGAAAGTACCGAGGGAATTTCCGAGGGTCAAACCACGGCTATGAGTGGAGAAAACAACTAAATACCGATGATTTTGCACATTTTGAACTGCTAAAAATTGAAAGTAATTCCAGAGTGGAGTCAGGCATAAATGCAGCTCTTACAGTAGCGACAAGCAGGAAAACCGGCAGATTGCCCTGTATGAAGCCGAAATACTGCATTTAGTGGTGCAAAATGCCGAGAACGTGGGCGTAAGAGAGGACAAAACAAGTGTGAATTGAAGCTTTTATGCCCCGAAAAAGCACTTGTATGGATGCGACCGTAGCTCGTGGGTTTATGCCGGATGGCACTGTGATGATATTACCGACACTGTGGCGATTATCACATAACAGTTTCGGGACTTGACGATGATAACATCATCTGCGATTTTATCCCGGTCTTGGAGATAACAAGGCGGATGTGATAAACACACGCTCACGGAGATACTCATTCGTGTGGGGTAATCCGGCATAAGCAAGGGAACTACCGTAGCGAGTGATAGTGTCATCAGGACTAAAGATAGCGGCTACCGTAGCGAGGATTGGTACCATCGGGACTAAAGACGGGAGCTACCGTAACATGGACGTAGCAACGTTTATTGTAGCGGTACAAGACATAGCGGCAGTGTGACTCACACTGCTGAGGACGATTAGTAGAGCTTTATAAGAAAAAACGGCTCAGACTCTTTGAGATGAGTCTGGGCTGTAATCTTTGATATGCGGAGAGGAAAAGAAGATGGAAAAGAAACAAGAACCCATTCGTGTGCTTCAGATTGTTGGTCGCATGGACCGCGGCGGGATAGAAACCATGATCATGAACCTCTATCGTAACATTGATAGAAATAAGGTCCAATTTGATTTTTTGGCGCATTATGGAAGAGAAGCAGTTTATAATGATGAGATTCGTCGTATGGGAGGTCGGATATATGAAATGCCGGCATTAAAGGATGATACCCACGTCTATTATTGGAGACTGTTTTCGTATATTCGTGCGCTGAATCACTTCTTCAAAGAACATAAAGAGTACAGGGTTATTCACGGTCACATGACTAATACAGCATCTATTTATATGCCCATTGCAAAGAAGCATGGAGTGACATGTCGGATTGCACATAGCCATAACACACATGGAAAAGCGGGCTTACTTGGGGCTGTAACGGATATTCTTCAGCGGCCAATTTATAAAAATGCAACGGATTGGTTTGCGTGTTCAAAAGCGGCGGCATACTGGTTCTACCCTAAAGAGGAGGTCGATGCAGGAAAAGTTACAGTTCTTGCAAACGCAGTTGATGCGGACAAGTTTAGATATAGTGCGGCAAAGCGAAAAGAAATGCGGGAAACATTAGGAGTCGATGGTAAGATAGTAATCGGTTGTGTAGCAAGATTTCGCCCTGAAAAGAACCATATGTTCTTGATTGATGTGCTGCAAGAGATACTTAAAACAGAGCCAAACGCCGTTCTCATGTTTGCGGGAGAGGGGCCGGCTGAACAGGACGTAAAAAAACATGCAATGGAGTTGGGAATTGAGGACAAAGTACTATTCCTTGGAATGAGAACAGATATTCCTGATGTTCTTCAGGCGATGGATGTTTTTACGTTAGCTTCTCTTTGGGAGGGGTTGCCGGTTACCGGAATTGAAGCACAGGCAGCAGGTCTTTACTGTGTGGTGTCTGATGGTGTGACGGATGAAATGAACGCTATTGACATGGTGCAATATATACCGTTGAGTGAACCCAAACGAGTATGGGCGGATGCGTTGCTTTCTGCCGCTCAAAAGAAGCGGCAAGACACTTACGAAAAAATCAAAAGTTCTGGCTATGATATTCATACAACTGCGCCGTGGCTCCAGAATTTTTATATCCAAAAGCATAATGAGGGATTAAAGAAAGAATGAAAGTTGGAATTTTAACGCATTATAATGTGTCCAGTCATGGTGCACTGCTTCAAATGTATGGGTTAAAAAAAGCACTTGAGGAGTTTGGACATGAAGTTTTTATACTAACATACACAAGAAATCTTGACTTTATTGATGAGGCAACAAAAAAACGATTCAGTGCGAGTATTAAGAATATCCCATACTATCTATCTTCCTATATGGGAGAAGATGGACTTGGATGTCTCTTTTACCAGTTTAAGAAGCAGCAGGTGCTCAAAAAGTTCCGTGAGGACAATTTCAAAATGCTGCCCTATACAGAATCAGCACAGTTGGACTGTGTAATTGTAGGCGCAGATGAGGTGTTTTCGCTGGAAAATGGCGTTAATTTTGTGATGTTTGGCCATGGCATCACGTCGCCTAGGCTTGTGGCATATGCGCCCAGTGCTGGACAAACAGACCTTGCCCGCGTGGAGAAATTTGGCTGCAAGGAACTTCTGGCTTCCGGTTTTGGAAAATTCACGGCACTTTCTGCGCGTGATGTAGGAACACAGCAGTTGCTCCACGAGCTTACCGGCAAGGATGCTCCGATTGTATGCGACCCGGCTCTGCTGTATCCTTTCCCACATCCTGTTAAGGAGAAGAAGAAGTACATTGTTGTTTATTCCTACCAGTCCAATTTCAAGGATAAGGCGAGGAATCGTGCAATCCGGGCATACGCAAAGAAAAATGGATGTGAGATTTGGTCTGTTGGCGTTTACTACAAATGGTGCGATAAGAAGATCAACTGTGACCCGCTTGAGATGATCCGCATTTTTGCAAATGCACAGGCGGTGATTACAGACACGTTCCATGGCACTATCACATCCTACATTGCACATACGCCGATGGCTGTTTTTGTGCGCAGCAACAACAGTGTTAAACTGGAGCATCTGCTACAGATGATTGGCATTGAAAACAGAAAGGTGACGACCAGTGAAATGTTGGAAGCCGTTCTCAATACGCCGGTGGATTTTGATAGACTGGACAGGAATGTAGAAGATTTGCGTAGCAACGGAATAAAGTATCTTGAGCAGTCTCTTATGGAGCGGGAAGGAAACAGATGAAACTATTATATATTGCATTCAAGGATTTTTCAAACCTCCACTTTGGAGCAAACGCCAAAGTGCTGTCTCAGTGCAGAGCATTTGAGGAGTATGGCTATGAAGTGGAATTGGTCGGGAGAAAAGGGGTGGACACTGTAGTGATCAGCCCCAGCGGGGAATCTTCGGTTATTTTTCGCGGTGATAGCATACTAAAAAATCCAAAGTTGAGGAATCTACGGGCAAAACACAACCAGATGAAAGCAGTGTGCAGGCATATCGCAGAAAAACAATATGATGCTTGCTACATTCGTTATGATTTTTCTGATGCTGCATTCATCAAAATGCTGCGATGCATCGATCAGCACTGCGGAAAAGTGGCATTGGAACTTCCAACATATCCCTATGAGGCAGAAAACAGTATCGGGGTGTTGAATAAGATCAAAATGCAGATCGACCTTTACTATCGCAAAGAGCTGAAGAAGTATATTGACTTTATCGTCACATTCTACGAAGGGCATAAGGAGCTGTTTGGTATTCCGGTCGAGGTGATCCCAAACGGGTTTGACTTTTCCACGATGGAAATGGTTCACACCAAGCTGCCTGAGGACGCAATCCACATCATTGCAGTTTCGTCTATGCGTGAATGGCATGGATATGAGCGTATGATTGAGGGTTTGCATAACTACTACGAAAAAAACGGAAGCGAAAACTTTATTCTACATTTGGTCGGTAATGGCCGTGAATACGGAAAATACAAAGAGCTTGCCGAAAAGTACGGGCTTCAGTCTCATGTGGTCATGGAAGGCGCAATGCACGGCGAAAAGTTGGATGCTCTGTATGAAAAGTGTGCGCTGGGTGTCGATTCGCTGGCGCGGCATCGCAGCGGTATTAGCGTCCTTAGCTCTTTGAAAAGTCGGGAATATGGGGCCAAGGGAATCCCTATTATTAACTCCTGTAAAATTGATATTATAGACAATGACTTTCCGTATCTTTTGCAGGTTCCGGCAGACGAAAGCCCAATCGACATGGAGGAGGTGTCAGAATTTTTTAAAGCATGCTACAAAACAGGAAAAACACGCGAAAAAGTTGCCAGTAATATCCGTGATTACATTTCACATAAGAGCAGTATGAAGGCAACGCTGTATTCTGTGGTGAATAAATTGGAATGCAGGGAAAAATAAATTATTCAGATAGAGGGGAAACAATGAAACTTATAAAACATAATTTTATCTTTCTTTGTGTTGAGATACTTCTCCTTATCTCTGTACTTTATGTTCCAACTCAAATTATGCCGCAGGCGTGTATTATCGTTGCAGATGTTTTTGTTGTGCTGACAATGTTCAAGATTATCAGGGATGGCTTCAAGGATATTCCGGTATTCTTTTTTAACATCACATACTGGATCTTTGTGCTGGGCGGATGTACGACATCGATAATTAAAACAGGCAAAGTGTCAAATTATATTTCGGTCTCCTTGACCGAAGGACAATTGAATTTAGCCTGCGGAATAGCGTTATTTGGAATAGCCTGTTTGGACATTGTCTATTTTTTAGTCAGTGATAATAATTTTGCCCCTTTGGTAGAGGAGAAAAAGACTGCCGTCCCTTCCAAGTTGCAAAAACAAGTTGTGGTAGTCATCTTTGCAGTAGCAGCGGTGTGTAAATACGCAATGGCATTTGAGTCGATGACATATTCGACTGTGTACGGATATGTTTCTTTGTATACACGTGAATCCTCTAATCTCCCGAGTGTTATCCGATATTTTGGTGCATTTTTTTACTTTTCCCTTATGTTGTTGCTGTCCTGTGATTTTTCCAAGAGATCGACTTACGCTGCCTTTGGAATAACAGCATTGATTGAAGGAATGATCTTAAATTCGGGCGACAGAGGCGAAGCAGTCTGCGGGATTCTTATCCTTATAATCTATACTATTTTCAGGTGCAGGAGAGATCCGAATTTTTTGATTCATAAAAAATTAGCGGTTGTTGGGATTTGCTGTTCACTTCCTTTTGCGGCATTTGTTCTACAGATTATCAAGTATACGCGCGTTGGAAATGCTGCAGATATCAATTTTTGGGACGGTTTTTTTGAATTCTTTGAGTCGCAGGGTGTTTCAATCAACATCATTTCAAATGAAATAAAGTACCGTAATGAGATTTCCAAAATTGGCGGGCATGCGTTTGTTATCAAGCAGATTGCCTCTTACTTGCAGCAGAATGTCTTGTTCCGTACTCTTTTTGGGTTCAAAAAAATAGTCGGCAATACGGTGGAAATGGCGATGAGCGGATCGTCTCTTGGTTCGACAATGATGTATATCATTTTGCCGAGCAGTTACCTTCGAGGAATTGGATGTGGCACTTGTTATTTAGCGGAGCTTTATCAAGACGCATCTTGGATAGGGCTCATTTTGGGCAGCGTTGTTATAGCACTCCTCTTGAACTGGATCAAAAAAGTTGATCGAGTGGGTTGGATTATGTCTGCAATGATGATGAATTGTATGCGCATTGTTCTTGTGTTGCCCAGAGGAGCTTTTTTCAAATGGTTGACCGAAATTCTGTCGGTTCCGAATTTAATGCTGCTTTTGCTGCTACTCTTTTTGGGGTATGTATCTAAAAGAAAGGAGATTGTGGTATGAAGCGTGCAATGATTCTATTTGCGAAAGGATTTCCGTATAATGTTAGTGAGCCGTTTTTGGAAAAGGAATACCCCAAATATGGAACATATTTTGATCATGTATTGGTGGTAACTGGCTGCAAAAAAGGAGAAAAACCGACAAGACAGGTCGAAGATGATACACTGGAATTTATCAATGACTACACATTGAGCGGGGATGTGTGTTCGATACTTCAGGCTGTTCCTCTGATGTTGAGCGACCGGATGTTCTACCGTGAAATCGCTCAGCTCGTCAGGGGAAAACGGTTTACCTTTGGTCGACTCCGACAGCTATTTTCGGTTTCCCTGTGTGGAAACCATAGAGCACTTCAGGCACGGAAGTGGATGCGCTGCCACCCGGAATATCAAGTGGATGTGATATACAGCTATTGGCTCCAGATCACAGCATATGCGGCAGTCCGCCTGAAGCAGCTCGAAAAACTGGATGATGCATTTTCCATTTCGAGAACACATGGATTTGACCTGTATGCGGAGCGAATCAAGTCGAACTATCTGCCTTTTCAGGGGCAGTTAGTCGAACGGCTTGACGAAATAGCATCTATTTCGCTGGATGGCAAACAGTATCTCGAAAGCAAGTATGGTACAAACCATAATATCTCCATCTGTCATCTGGGAGCACAGGACAGGGGAATAACCAATCCGGCATCTGCCCGGAACACGCTGCGCATCGTGTCATGCGCACGAGCAGTCCCTATCAAGAGACTTGACAGGATCGCGGAAGCCCTAAAGAAGATCAAGGATATTCCCATCGAGTGGACACATATCGGAGGAGGAGAGTGCCTCGATTCTATCCGGGAGGCTGCCTGCGGGCTGCCGGATAATATCCATGTAAAGTTTACAGGAACTGTTTCAAACGATGAAGTCTATCAGATCTACTCGGTCGAGCCGTTCCATGTGTTCATAAATGTCAGCAAGTCGGAGGGTGTTCCCGTCTCTATTATGGAAGCCATGAGCTTTTCCATTCCTGTGATTGCAACAGCAGTTGGAGGAACAGCAGAGTTGGTCGATGAAGGGAAAAACGGGTTCCTGCTGGATGAGAATTTTCGTACGGAAGAACTCGTTGCTTTGCTCTACAGATTTTATAAAATGCAGGAAGAAGAGTATGTAAGGTACAGAATGGATGCCAGAAGCAAGTTCAAGGCTCAGTATGATGCAGAACATAATTATGCCGAGTTTGTCAAAGGGCTGGCAGAAAAGACGGGAAAAAAGATATGATTAAAATAGCCACCATCACAACACATGGCGCACTGAATTATGGTGCAGTCTTGCAGGCGTATGCGCTGAGTACATATTTGAACGGGGCGGGGTATCACTGCGAGATACTGGATTATCGTCCGAACTATGTGAAAGAGTCTTACCGACTCATAAAAGCACCGCACAGTCCTTCGGGGGTGCTGCTGGCGGGTTTCCAGGCACTGCATTATCAGGAAAGAAAAACGCGGAAGCAGCGTTTTGAGCAGTTCCAAAAAGAATATCTGTGCACTACATACGAAAAAGCGACCCAGCGAGAAGAACTTACTGCTCTGGCAAACGAGTTCGATCTGCTGATTTGCGGAAGTGACCAGATCTGGAACCCGAAGTTGCATCATTTCGATGAGGCTTATTTCTTATCATATCCCGAAATAACCGTAAAGCGGATGGCGTATGCGGCAAGTTTTGGACAGGATTCTCTGGATGATGACAGTAAAAAAGAGATCGCAAGAAGGATTGCCAGGATCGAGCGCTTTGGCTGCCGGGAGTTCAGCGCAAAAAAAATCGTGGAAGAACTGAGCGGCAGAGATGCAGAAATGGTGCTTGACCCCGTTTTTCTCCTTTCGGCAGAAACATGGCGCAGCGTTAAGAAAGCGTTTGATCACAAGGACGAAAACTATATCTTGGGTTATTTCTTGTCAAACCCAGGGCATTCCATCAAGGCAGCATGCAGTTATGCGCACAGCGCAGGTCGTAAGCTGTATTCTATCGGCTTTTCTCCGCGGGATGTCGGCAATGATGCAGTCAATTGCTACGACCTCGGCCCGCAGGAATTTTTGTCTGCGGTCGATGATGCTGAAATGGTTGTGACAAATTCCTTCCACGCCACCGCATTTTCCATTATTTTTCATAAGCAGTTCTTTACCCGCATAAGCAGTGGTGCGGACTCTCGAAATGACCGGATGCTGTCTCTGTTGAAGCAGCTTGGTCTGGAAGACCGGATCTTCACGGATGAAACTGCGGAAATAATTGACTTTACCCGCCAAATTGACTATGAAGAAGTCGAAAAAAAATTAAATAAATTGATTGCTCACTCGGAAGCGCTCCTGAACAGTTCTATCGAAGAGATAACGGTTCAGGGTGAAAAAAAATCTCGCATCACGCACGCTCCTTGCACAGCATGTGGTGCCTGTGCGTCCAGTTGTCCCGTCGGCTGCATTGAGATCCGGAAAAACAGCGAGGGCTATTATATGCCTTTTGTTGATGAAGCACGATGCATCGACTGCGGTGCCTGCTCGCGCGTGTGTCCGGCAACCCAACATCTCCCAGGAAAGGACTGGAAAGAGGGAACCTACTACGCAATGTGGGCTAAAAACCCTGCAGAGAGGCAGACGGGTTCCTCTGGAGGGATTTTCGGACTGCTGGCAGATGAGATGCTGAAGCAAAACGGTGTCGTATTCGGTACCGCGTTTTCAGACGACTATAAATCGGTTTATGTCACAAGTACGGAACAGGTCTCGCTGGAAGCTCTGAAAAAATCAAAGTATGTTGAAGGAAAGACCGGAACCGTATTCAAAGACGTAAAAAGATGTCTGGAACAGGGGAAACATGTCCTGTATTGTGGAACGTCCTGCCAGATCGACGGATTGAAGAACTATCTTAAAAAGCCTTACCCGAACCTTGTGACCTGTGATTTTCTGTGTCACGGTGTCTCAGCCGCCGGACTCTACGAGAAATATATTTCTGACCTTGAGCGGGCGTATGGAAAGATAAGAGGACTGTCTTTCCGTTCCAAGTATTACGGCTGGAAGTCCTATTGCATCGTTGCGGAGATTGAAAATGGCAGACAGTATGTCAGGACAAGATTTCAGGATCCGTATCTGCGGATGTTCTTTGAAAATGTCGGTCTGAGAGAGAACTGCTTTACCTGCCACAGACTGGAGCACAGCAATGCTGATATTACGATCGGTGACTATTGGGGCGTAAAAAACTCTCCGGAGATACCGGATACCAACGAGGGTATCTCTTTGATCGGGGTGCACACAGAGATCGGGCAGGAAATGGTGTCGTCTATCCGGAAAAACTGCGAAGCGTTCCCGCTTGAACAGAGCAAGTACGAATACGCCTATAAGCGGCACCCATACTCCATGACAAATCAAAAGACCCGACTGAGGAAACTTTATCAGACAGAAAGTCTGTTCGCGCTCCCCGTGACAAAAAAGGTCGCTTTGAAAGGTATGATATACAGGCTGCGTGCCCAGATGCAAAGGGCTAAGATCAAACAGAACAGAGGAAAACGATAATGGGCAAAACAAGGGGAAGTCAATCCTTCATCAAGAACTTTTTTGTGCTGGGATTTGGCTCTTTTATCTATCTGGTCATTGGCCTGATTGGAACACCGGTCATAACAAGACTGGTAGACCCCGCAGAATATGGCTATATGTCCATGTTTACGGTGTATAGTAATATCGGCCTGATGTTCTGCGGGCTTGGACTCGACCAGACGTTGGTTCGCTATTTTTACCACAGAGATGATCTGGACTATAAGCGTATGATACTGTTTGAATGCATGAGTGCGCCTATGATCCTGTGTGCCGTCTTAGGTCTGTTGATCCTTCCGGCTGCCCTTTTTACCAATACGATGGGCTGGACGAGCCAACCAATCTCAGAGCTGGTGCTGTTGGAGATCAATGTTTTTGTTCTGGTGGTACATCGCTACGCTATCCTTTTGCTGCGTCTCCGGTATCATACAAAACAGTATTCAACGATCAATATCATCCAGAAAGCGACCTATCTTATCATTGCAGTTGCTCTGGTCGTGTGGTTGAGGGACTATTACTTTTACATCCTTGCGGTCTCCACGATCCTGAGCACCTTGATCGCAACAGTATGCGCTTTGCTGTTGGAAAAGGAAGTGTGGGACTTCCGCGCTCTGTCCAGGGAAAACTGGATCCCGCAAAAGGAACTGCTGTCCTATAGCATCCCCATTATGTTTTCAAGCGGTATCACGATGATTTTCAACGCCTTGGACAAGCTGTTCCTGAACCATTTCTGCACCTTGACGGATGTGGGCGTGTACACCAGTGCAATGAATCTGATGGCTGTTTTTACGATTGTAAGAACAACGTTCAATGCCCTGTGGATGCCAACTGCAGTAGAACATTACGAGAAGAAACCGGATGATAAAGCGTTTTATCAAAGAGGAAATGCCTTTATTGTCGTGTTGATGATCTCGTTTGGTGCCGGGGTGATCCTTTGCAAGGACTTATTTGTAATGCTGCTGGGAAATAAGTATCAGGAAGCGGCGCAGATCATTCCGTTTTTGATGTTTGAGCCGATCATGTACACGATATCGGAGACAACAGCCACAGGCATCGTTGTTCAAAAGAAATCGAAATATCAGATGTTGATCGCAGGCGTTTCCTGCATCACAAACTTCTTCGGCAACTGGCTTCTGACTCCACTTATGGGAGCGCGTGGAGCAGCATTGTCCACGGGTGTTTCTTATATCGTGTTTTTCGCTATGCGAACGGTGCTTGCAAATAAGGTGTTTTATGTTGACTACCATCTGAAAAACTTTATGCTGGTCTCACTCACATTGCTCTTATTCGCATATTACGGAAGCACGCACTTTTTCTCTCTGATCCAGGTTCTGATGTGCGCGGGCGTACTTTTGGTCACACTGTTTTGCTACCGTCAGTATCTGTCTGATGCAGTAAGTTATGCTGGAAGTATGCTGAAAGTCATTCAAAATAAAAGAAAATAACCGTTGGAGGAAAAGAATATGAAAATTGCAGTCGCAGGTACCGGTTACGTCGGCCTGTCCATTGCCACGCTGCTGTCGCAGCATCATGAGGTCATGGCAGTGGATATTATCCAAGAAAAGGTTGACCTCATTAACCAGAGGAAGTCTCCGATCCAGGACGAGTACATTGAGAAGTATCTGGCAGAGAAGGACTTGAACCTGACAGCAACACTTGATGCTGAAGCTGCCTACAAGGATGCGGACTTTGTGGTCATCGCAGCACCTACCAACTATGACAGCAAGAAGAACTTTTTTGACACTTCTGCAGTGGAAGCCGTAATCAAGCTGGTCATCCAGTATAATCCTGATGCAATCATGGTTATAAAGTCCACGATTCCGGTGGGCTTCACGGCATCTGTGCGTGAAAAGTACCACTGCGACAACATCATTTTCAGCCCGGAGTTCCTGCGGGAATCCAAGGCTCTGTACGACAACCTCTACCCCAGCCGCATCATTGTGGGCACCGATGTGGACAATGCTCGCTTGGTAAAAGCAGCCAACACCTTTGCAGGCCTGTTGCAGGAAGGCGCCATCAAGGAAAACATCGACACTCTGATCATGGGCTTCACGGAAGCCGAGGCTGTTAAGCTGTTTGCTAACACTTATCTGGCTCTGCGTGTGTCTTACTTCAACGAACTGGATACTTACGCTGAAATGAAGGGTCTGAACACCCAGCAGATTATCGAAGGTGTCTGCCTGGATCCCCGCATTGGCAGCCATTACAATAATCCCAGCTTCGGCTATGGCGGCTACTGCCTGCCGAAAGATACGAAGCAGCTTCTTGCCAACTATGCTGACGTTCCGGAAAATCTGATTGAAGCTATTGTCGAGTCCAACCGTACCCGCAAGGACTTCATTGCTGACCGTGTGCTTCAAATGGCAGGATACTATGGGTATGGCGAGGACAACGAGTATGATAAGGCACAGGAGAAGCCTTGTGTAATTGGTGTATACCGCCTGACCATGAAATCTAACTCTGATAACTTTCGCCAGAGCTCTATTCAGGGCGTTATGAAGCGTATCAAGGCTAAAGGCGCGACAGTCATTATTTACGAGCCGACTCTGGAGAATGGTTCTACCTTCTTCGGCAGCGAAGTTGTGAATGACCTTGAAGAATTCAAAAACCGCAGCCAAGCCATCATTGCCAACCGCTATGATAGCTGTTTGGATGATGTGCAGGATAAGGTCTACACCCGCGACTTGTTCCGCAGAGACTAATACTCATTGCAGCCATGTGTTCAGCCACATGGCTGTGCTACTCAAGTGTGCTACCTCTCCGTGGTGAGCAGCAGGCAACGGATAATTATCCGGCTAAAGGCACATTTCTATTCGTTAATTCACTCTTTGGATGAGGAAAAACTATAATGGGAAAGTATTTTGAAACCGATGGCTTCCGTGGCGAAGCTGGAATCACTCTGACCGCTGACCATGCCTACAAGGTTGGCCGCTTCTTAGGCTGGTACTACAACGCACTGCGTGAGCGCAACGGCAACAACGAGCCTGCCCGCATCGTCATTGGCAAGGATACCCGCCGCAGCTCTTATATGTTCGAGTATAGTCTGGTGGCTGGTTTGACCGCTTCCGGTGCAGACGCCTACTTGCTGCACGTCACTACCACCCCTTCCGTGGCTTATATTGCCCGTGTGGATGACTTTGACTGTGGCATTATGATCTCTGCCAGCCATAATCCCTACTACGATAACGGCATCAAGCTGATCGACTGCTATGGTGAGAAGATGCCGGAGGAAATCTTGCTGTTAGTCGAGGATTGCATTGACGGAAAGCTCCATGCGTTCGATAAGGACTGGCCGGAGCTACCTTTCGCTCACCGGGAACACATTGGCTGTACTGTGGACTATGTGTCCGGCCGCAACCGCTACATGGGCTATCTGATCAGCCTCGGAATCTACTCTTTCAAGGGTGTCAAGGTCGGTCTGGACTGCGCCAACGGCAGTTCCTGGAACATTGCTAAATCCGTGTTCGATGCGCTGGGAGCTGATACCTATGTCATCAATGCACAGCCCAACGGTACGAATATCAACAACAATGCAGGTTCCACCCACATCGAGGGCTTACAGAAGTTCGTGGTAGAGAAGGGGCTGGACATCGGTTTTGCCTATGACGGCGATGCTGATCGTTGCCTGTGTGTGGATGAAAAGGGCAATGTCATCACTGGCGACCATATTCTGTACATCTACGGCTGCTACATGAAGGAGCGTGGCAAGCTGCTGACCAATACCGTCGTTACCACGGTTATGTCCAACTTTGGTCTGTACAAGGCTTTCGATGAGCAGGGTATTGGCTATGCTAAGACCTCAGTGGGCGACAAGTATGTTTACGAGTATATGGCGAAGAACGGCTGCCGTATTGGTGGCGAGCAGAGTGGTCATATCATCTTCTCCAAGTACGCCAGCACTGGTGATGGTATCCTGACTAGCCTGAAGATGATGGAAGTCATGCTGGCGAAGAAGATGCCTATGAGTAAGCTGGCTGAGCCCCTGAAGATTTACCCGCAGGTGTTGGAGAATGTTCGTGTGACCGATAAAAAGGCCGCACAGGACGACGAAGCAGTGCAGGCAGCAGTCAAGGCCGTAGCCGAGGCACTGAGTGACACCGGCCGTATCCTTGTCCGTGAATCTGGTACGGAGCCAGTTGTGCGTGTGATGGTCGAAGCTCCCGACCACGACACCTGCCAGAAATATGTGTCTCAGGTCGTGGAGACCATCAAGAGCAGAGGCTACGCTGTTTAATTCACAGAGCATCTTGGTGGTGTTCTCGCTTTCGGAACAGGGGGACTTAGTCATCCTCAAAGCCACTCCACCCTATGAAGATCTCCTCTGCATCCTCCAGTTTTGACCAGTCGAGGTGTTGCCCACATCGATGGCAGTACCCTTGGTATTCTCGCTCTATGCAGACATCGCACCTTGGGCAGATAGAGAAGATGTTTTCATCTCGATAGATGCGTACTGTGGTTACAGTTTTGGGTAGACGGTATGTAGGGGAGAGTACCAGATCAAGGATGACGTGGGAAAGAGACGGTTTTGTTGGATGATCCATCCATTCCTCGTCGTCAACATCTGATTCATCTTCTTGTGGAACAGCATCAATTTTATGAAGGTAAGCACCTATTTTCGAGGAAATAGTTTTAAGAACTGTAAATTTCTTGAGCTGTGTTTTCATTATAATCACCTCCGCATTTAAACATAGATGATTATTTGACTGCGGTGTTGTATATCTGCTTGATATCCTTGAAAAATACCGGTTTTTAGTATAATATAAGACTGTGGGAGACTTCTCACAGCTTTGCCACTCGAAACTTTGCACACCTCTACGTGGTGAGCGGCAGGCAACATATGAGAATGCAAAGGACACTAGGAACACATTGAGGTGAAACACTGTGGCGTCTAAAGTTCTTGAGATTAACTCAAAAGAAATTCACTTGATGAAACCGATAACAGGGGCAGCGTATAACGAGAAGACTGTGTTGACAAATTCATCATGGGAGTATGTAGATTTGTGGTTTCGACGCCAATCAGGAACACGTGCAAAGCGAGCATTGTTTTATTGGGAACAAGCAAAGAATTTTTATGACGCATCCGAATTACTCCCGATTGAATCTAAGCCGTTAACGGCATACTATTGTTGTATGAATGCAGCAAAGGCATTGTTAGCGATTAAAGGTGATATATGATATATAATTTTTACAGTGCTATACTGACCTAAAATCATAAAACTCGGAGGTGTCATCCTATGCCCAGAACCAAAGGCAGCAAGAACCGTGTTACCGCATCTACCGACTTCGATGCTCAGATCGAAAAGTTGCAGAAAGACAAGGTGACGCTCGAAGAAGGTCTTTCCAAGACTGTCGCCCAGATTGAAGAGCTAAAGACCGACATAAAGTCTCTGCGTGAAAGTCTAAAGCCTCAGAAGGCGGAGATCAAGCAGACCGAAAAGAAAATCGCAAAGCTGGAGGCCAAGAAGGCTGCCGCTGAGGCGAAAGCTGCCGAAGCTGCTAAAAAGGTCGAGGCCGAAGCTGTGCTGAAAAAGCTGCTGGCATCCGGCATGACGGCAGATGAGATTCTCGAAAAGCTGAAATAAAGGGATATGCCGTGCGGACTGAACTCCGAAAGTTCGCACAGCATATTTGGAGAGCGATATATAGTTTGTGACAGAAATAAAAGAACTGGAGTGTATGAAAATGAATTTATCAAAAATTCATCATATTGCAATTATTGTATCTGACTACGAAGCTGCAAAGAATTTCTATGTAAACAAACTGGGATTCTCTGTCATCAGAGAAAACTACCGCCCGGAGCGCAAGGACTGGAAGCTGGATCTTCGTGTTAATGAACACACGGAGCTGGAAATTTTCGCTGAGGAGAATCCACCGAAGCGCGTGAACCGTCCGGAGGCCTGTGGTCTACGCCACCTTGCGTTCTGCGTTGATAACATAGAACAGACTGTGAAAGAGCTGGCAGAGGCTGGAATTGAATGTGAGCCAATTCGTGTGGATAGTTATACCGGCAAAAAGATGACTTTCTTCCACGATCCGGATGGTCTGCCGCTGGAGCTGCATGAATAATCATGGGCGAGAAAAGAGTATATAAAGCCAGAAATCCGGGCGGCGGTCGGAAAAAGCGGAAGCCGAAGTACGACGCAGAGAAAAAGCTGAAGGAACAGTTGGATGCTGCTGTAGTGCTTTATAATTCTGAGATGTCATTGCAGGTCATCGCAGATGCACTGTCCCTCAACCCCATCAAGGTTCGGAAGATGCTTATCACCGCCGGAGTCTACGAGTCGGATACCGCAAAGCTCGTCCGGCAGACCTTTCATTCCTTCAGAGAAACACAGGACTACTCCACTGCCGTCACCTCCACCATGTCTGCCTTGCAATTGTCCCGTCCCTCCGTGACCTCTTATCTGCCGTATGAGAAAGGCGTGTACTTCCCGAAAACTGCTGAAGCAGAGAATATCAGTGCGGGGGCAGAGAGACAGCGCCACTACCGAGCTGTGGTTGCGCTGAAGAAAAACCCGTGTGAAGAGAACCTCTGGAAGTGCGTGGTGGCTTTTCGGGGCTACAAGTTCAAGACTCTGTCCGGCCTGCCCTTTACCTATAGGCTGAAGAAGGGCAGGGGAGATGAGTTCACCAAGGAACTGTGGATCGACCACAGAGAGGACAGCAAGAGCCTTGCTTGGAGCTCCGTAATCCTGGTGTATCACAATATCGGTAAAATCGGAGAGGTCGCGGACAGACCCAAGGCTCTGGGAGATATCCGAGGTGTGTCGTATATTTATGGAATATTCTACCGATTTGGCTTGATTGACGTGCCGGAAAAGGTCAAGGAGAAGATGAAGAAGTGATAAGGACACGGTAGTATAGTTTGTGACAGAAATAAACTGCCCTCCGTGGATACCACAGAAGGCAGTCAGTTGGTTTGTAGTCGGTTGAATTAAACTCCGAGGCAAGCCTTACAAGCAAATAATAAATTTACGGCGTAAAAAATGTGCTACAATACAATTATAGCTTGTAAAAAATGTAAATCCGTGCCATCCGATTATAAGAATACGATATGAGAGGAATCGCCGAATGCAAAGAATCGTAATGGAACAGCTCATGCGTTGGAAGAAAAGCAAGCGCAGGAAGCCTTTGATTATCGAGGGGGCACGTCAGGTCGGAAAAACATGGCTGATGAAAGAATTTGGTCGGCAATGCTATGCCAAAACCGTTTATGTCAACTTTGATTCCAATTCCCGGATGGCATCGCTTTTCGAAACAAATCTGGACACAAACCGTTTGATCCTTGGGCTGGAATTGTATGTCGGTCATAAAATCAATGCGGAGGATACGCTGCTGATTTTTGACGAAATTCAAGAGGTGCCGCGTGCTCTTGCCTCGCTCAAATATTTCTGCGAGAATGCGCCGCAGTACCATATCGTCTGTGCCTGCTCACTGCTGGGAATCGCACTCCACGAAGGAACGTCTTTCCCTGTTGGCAAGGTGGATTTTCTCAAGCTGTATCCGCTCTCCCTTCAGGAGTTTCTGATGGCGACCGGAAAGGGGCGCTTTGCAGAACTCTTGGAAACCGGCGATTTTGCGATGATAACCGACTTTAAGCAGACCTATATTGGCACACTGAAATATTACTACTTCGTTGGAGGTATGCCGGAAGCCGTGCAATGCTTTGCCGAGGACAACGACTTTGCAGAAGTCCGCATGATCCAAAAACGAATCCTTGCTGCGTATGAGCAGGACTTTTCCAAGCATGCCCCTAACGAAATCGTTTCGAAGCTGCGTATGCTGTGAAACAGTATTCCTTCTCAGTTGGCAAAGGAAAACAAAAAGTTCCTTTACGGGCTGGTTCGTGACGGCGGACGTGCCAAGGAATATGAGACCGTTATCATGTGGCTGACTGATTGTGGTCTTGTTTACAAGATCAGTTGTGTTAATGCCGCAGGTTTGCCCCTGCAGGCTTATGAGGATCTGAAGGCTTTCAAGCTGTTTGTCTTGGATGTGGGGCTGCTGGGATGCATGGTCGGTCTGAACAGCCGCACTCTGCTGGACGGTAATTCTATGTTTGTAGAATTCAAGGGAGCCTTAACGGAGCAATATGTCTGCCAACAGCTGAAGACCGTTGAGGATTTGAACTTGCATTACTACACCAATGACCGCGGCGGCTGCGAGGTAGATTTTGTGGCAGACACCGGTGAGGAGGTCATTCCCATTGAGGTGAAGGCAGAAGTTAATCTCCGTGCAAGAAGCCTGAAAACCTATTGTGAGAAGTATTCTCCCCGCATCGCTGTCAGAACCTCCATGACAGACTACAAAAAAGAAGAGTGGCTTACGAATCTGCCGTTGTATGCGATCAGTTGGCTGCCCAGATTGGCTAATACCTGAGAAAACTGTCGCGAATGCTGCCGATAAGTGCATGAATTTTGTTGCTGATCTGTTGGTGAGCGGGCTGCAATATTCCCATTGAGTTTATCGACAGTCTGAGTCCGACTTATTGTCAAGCATAGTTGCTAATTGTTCCCTTTGATTTTCTTGGGAAGCATTTTCTGGATGGCATCTTGCCATTCATCTACTTGAGGAAGACTTTTGCCATATTCAGCGACGGTCTCATTGATGTTATTTGTCATCCAACAAGCTCGTGACCATACTTTTCCTGACATGGATGATTTCAACCTCTGAACGCTAACGGCAGACTCTTTACCATGTTCATCGAGCACATAAATGATTTCACCTAAATCATCACGGACAATAAGATGATAATTTTGGTATTTATCCATATAGACACGGCCAATATAAGACTTCTTTCTCGATGTTGTCTGTCCATCCATGTTTTCAATAAACCTCAAATCAAAGTCGCGCAAAACATGTCCTGTGAACAATCGCTGTAAAGGACTAATCGCGCGAGAAACTCCATAGGCACTACAACTACGATCTACGGAAGTCAGTTCGGATTGAGGGTCTTCGCTATCCAAAAAGTCCAACCCATTCTGGTCATAAAGAATAAGATTGTTGCGGCTGGATTTGTTTTCTTCGGCTTCTAACAATTCTGTATACCCCATAAATGCGAGTTGCTTTGAGAAAGACTCGAAGGCTTTTATAAGACCAAAATCGGGAGAATAGTAAAAAGTGATCGAACCATCAGTTGGATTCACCATAATGTGGTTGAAAATGTTAATATCAACAATAAGACCGTGAATCGTACCTTCAAAGCCAAGTTCTTTTAAGTGCTTTGAAATCTGCATCTGGCACAATCGCAACGGTTCGAGCGCAGCTAGATATTTGCGGACAACGATGCCAAAGTTATTGTAGATCCACTCAATGTTCGTGCTCAGTGCGATCTTCTTTGTCATACCGCCATTTACGATGGATAAACCTGAAGCGTTTACCAAAAAGAAACCATAATAACCCTGGGCTTTAATAACGTACATCGTGCCTGTTTCGCATCGATTCCGAATCAATTTTCCATAACCAATATTTTCTCCGACATAATCGCAAAACTGGAAATAGGCATCTGGCGTCGTCTGATAGTATCCGTCCTTGAAATCGATATATGGGTTGGTTGCAGGGTCCATCGAGGCACTCTTGAAACAAATCGTGCCATCGAATTTGCCGTTATTGTGATAGCCGATTTGATTGTCTGCATAAAGGGCTTTGTCTTCAGACAGAATTCGTTTGTTTTTATGAGTATGACCTGTGAAATAAACTGTTTCCCTGTCAAACTTGTCAAGGCAACTTTCTACTGGGTAGTGGGCTGCACAAATAAAGCACTTGCCGCTTTCGAGAGCATGCTTTTTTGCTTTCTGGTATCCATCTTCGAAGAGTGTGGTTTGCTCAATTTCATAGGTGCGATTCCCCATCATGGCATCACAACACAGAAGGTTATTGGCATTATAGTGCTGGTCATACTTCGCAAATCCTGAGCCTCCATAAATGACAGCACGATCAAACTCTACAAACTCATTTTGTAAGACAATATATCCCAACGGTTCGAGTTCCTTCTTATAATATGCAACAGCATCTTCGACATTTGCAAAGCCGATGTATTCATGGTTGCCAAGAATCACCAACCCGATGGGGGAACCCGATTCGTACTTGAAATCGCTCAAGGTAACAGGTTCACTTGGAATTTCCGAGAAAATGATTTTCTCTAGTTTGTTCAGCGACGGCTGTAATAAATAGATTTCCTCCGACACTGCTGCGGCCTTTAATATTGTTTCGGTAACAGAATCTGGAAGATTGCGCTTTTTGTAATAACTACTTACCAGATATTCCTTAATGTCATCGAATCGACCTTTCGGTGCGATGACTTTTCTGTAGTTGCTGCCCAGATAATAGGGACGATCTGTACCCTCCTGGACGGTCACGGCGATAATTTGTTTATCATCTATCACCTGTGTCTCGTAGTGGACAAACATTGTAATATCAGGTTTGATGGAATCCCGAACCATGTTATTTATTTGCAAGGTAACACGGTCGGAACTATTCACACCAACCACCGTACCATTGTCCTCAACGCCAATGTAAAGAGTGCCGCCTTTTGTGTTAGCAAAGGCAACCAACCTCTTTGCAAAGGTCTGCAACAACCGAAGACTTGAGTTCGATAGTTTCGCTCTCAACAAATGTCATAAGGCACCTCCTGTAGTTTTCCTAATCGCCATTATAGTCATTGTAGTTGTTCTTGTCAATTCACATTCACGTGGTGATTAGAAAAGACAAGAAGAGGGTACGAATCCATATTGAGTGGAAGCGTACCCTCGATGATATAGCGATGAAATTATTTCCGTTTTCTTTTCCCTTGCCGTGCGTCATACTGCCTTTACCACGCTGACTGATCGAGCTGTTCATGTGCTTGGATAGTTTCCGCACTTTGAATTTAAAGGTGACAATGAGGAACCTAGCAAATTAATGAAAGAGATATGTGCATTCGCAAACACCTATGGCGACTATATCCTTCTTGGAATCGGCGATGATAAGTCTATACAATTGTGAACATTTTGTAAACTCTCGAACCTCCTGCGCAGATTTTCTCGGGTTAGCTGACTTCTTATAGTATAGGGGGATAAATTCCTCCTGACATAAGAATAGCGTCCTCTGTTGTACCGCGTTGGGGAAGCAGCGCCAAGACCGAGAGTAAGCGAGCGTGCCAAGATGCGAGAGAACATACCGCACAGCCGAAAGGCGGAGCGGGGCACAGCGCCGGGAAGGGTTGCCTGTCTGGAATGGCAGAGGGAGAGAAACGCACAGCTATAACGACAGATCGTGCCGTGGAAGATGCCGGATCATCCTCCACGGCATTTTTGTGCCGTTATGGCGGGTACATTTCACAGGGCAGCGGCAAAAAGGTAGAATACGGGTTGGAGGTTGAGTCTATGCAATACGATATCGAAAACTATAAACGCAGACCAAGAACCGTGGCGTTCTACTATGCTGAAGGATATGGATTTCGGGGTCTACGGTAAGGGCATTGACGGATATATTCACCATTCGCTGGCAATGGATCGTATCCAAGAGGAAGAAGAAAACCGTAAGGCGCTGATGGATGAGTTCGATAACGATGAGGACAACTTCGATTCGGACAATCTTGATTTTGATGACTTTGGTTCAGACGACTTTGACTCTGATGATTTCGGCGGTGATGATTTCTGACGGAAAACATCACCGGTAAAATACCACACATGACAGAAAGGACTTTAGGCAACACCGCATAATTCCCGCCTTACGGCTTAAGCACCGCTCCGGCGGCTGCGGCACGGCATCTGCGTTGCCAAAATGCTCGATAATGTCGGGTTGCGGTACCCGCATCGTGCTTCGGGGGCAAAAGCCCCTCGCACTCTGCGACCGCTGCCCCTGCTTCGGTTCGCTGTATCCGCCGCTGGCGGCGCTCACCTTTGCAGCACAAAGTATTATCTGCGCTTTTGGCTTGGCAGCTGCCGCACCTCGTTCGCCGTATCGGCACTTAGAATTATGCGGTATTGCCTTTACCATGAAAAAGACGATTTGGAAAGCATTCTTTGCGCAATGCTCGCTACGCTGACGGCCTGTATCACGATCACCGGATGGGAGTTCCGTTTTGGCAGCGAGTCTTTTGAGGTCGGGCAAAGGTCAGGCTGGTCAAAGAGCCTGACAATGAGTATGCAGACTGTCAAAAAACTCTTGTAGGGGCGAGCATTGCTCGCCCGTGCCCGTTTGCCTGTGAAAAAACTTACCCGGAAAAGGCGTTGCTGCGCCAAGTTGGCGGGCGACCAATGCTCGCCCCTACATATTCAATAGGCCACGAATGTGATTTCTTGACACGCCGGAGTATGAGCAGGAGCTGACAAGCAAGTTGCGGTGGCCGCATAAAAAGGCGCGCGGCAAACACACCCGGGCAAGGACTGCGCTTGCCGGGAACAGCATGTGAGAGGTGTCCCTTGCACTATAGGACACCCGGCAAAGGGGCGCACCTCGCCCCTGGTCGGAGCCTTTGGGGGCGGAAGGCTTTACCCGCTGATGGCATCCTCGACCACGTCCAGCAGGTGGCAGGGGTCGAGCTGGGCGGCGGTGCAGCGGCGTGCGAGGGCCTCGACGAAGGCGCGGTCCAACGATACGTCGGAGATAAACTGTACGACCTGCTGGCAACCGCGGAGGTCCCGCGCGGCCAGAATGCCGTAGGTAGTGTAGGGCCCGAGCTCGGGCGCGGAGAGCTTTTGACAGACAACGCGATAGGTATACACGATTTTCACCCACTCCTGCTATGCTACATAACAAAATATATTGACAAAAAATGGTAACTGGAGTAAAATTGTGGTAGTGTTAGTGTACTTATAGATGCCGCCCTTCACAATATAGCATATCCCGGTGTGCAAAGTACACAACCAGTGCTGGAAATTTTGACGGCGCATTTTGCACCGCCGCTTTGCTGTTTTTCCGGCGGTGAATCGCGTTTTGAGGGGAGAGAAGATGTTATGTCCGCATATCGATACCGTGTGGCAGAAGCAATGACCGCTGCGAGGGAGGCGGCGGGTGTTTCACAGCGGGAACTGGCAGACCGCCTGGGCCGGGATAAGCGCACGATCCAGAAATGGGAAAAGGGCGAGATGAAGATCGCGCTTGAGGATTTTCTGGCCGTCTTTGATGCGCTAAAAGTGCAGGTGGAGCCGTACTCCAAATGGATTCGGCACCCAGAGCTTTTCCCCAATGGACTGTCGGACATCCTGCAATACTCCACCGATAAAAAGCGCGCGGCACTGGGGGATTTCTACCGCTGCCAGGCGTCGCCCATGGAGGTCGAGCAGGAATATTACTTTCTGTATGCTGACCACGGCAGCGACTACCACGGCATGTACCAGCAGTGGATGGCCAACCTGCTGACACCGCTGCGGGATCGCCGCCGCATCTGTGCCCAGGTTATTGAGAATTATAACGAGGCCCTTGCCACCGGGACCATCACCGACCCGGACGCGCCCCAGCCCAACATGGAGGTCCTGCAGGCCTGCTATGAGGCCAGCGCCCAGAGCATCCAGAACGGCGCCAACGGCTACACGATGCTGAGCCTTGATTTGAACCGCTGACAAAAGCATAAACCCGCCGCCCCCTGCGTACACTCTGCGCAGGGGGCTTTGTTATGGCTGCACTTGTACAAAGGATTCGGGCGCGGGCGGCATCGCTGCCGACATTCGACATACCGTTTCTGCTGATCTTGCTGCTGCTGTTGAGCTACGGGCTCATCATGCTGTTTTCCGCGGGGTACGCGGTGGCGCTCTACCGCCGCGGCGACGCCTACACCTACATCCGCCCGCAGCTGCTGTTTGCGGCGCTGGGCGTGCTGGCTATGTACGCGGCCAGCCTGGTGGACTACCACGTCTGGCACAGGCTGGCCTGGCCGATGCTGGGGATCTCGCTGCTTTTGCTTGCCATCGTGCTTTTCATGCCGGAGTACAACGGCTGCAAGCGGTGGATCGTGCTGCCGGGGCTGGGCACGCTGCAGCCCAGTGAAATCGCAAAATTCTCGATTGTGCTGGTGTTCTCGCATATCATCTCACTGAATCACGACAGGATGAAGTCGTTTTCCACAGGCGTTGTGCCGTTTGCGTTGATTCTGGGGGTCGTCACGGTGCTCATGCTGCTGGAGCCGCACCTGTCCGGCACGCTGCTGATCCTGTCCATCGGCGCGGTGCTGATGTTTGTGGGCGGCACAGGGCTGCAGTGGTTCGGGCTGGCCGGGGGGCTGGGCGCGGCGGCCATTGCGGCGGCGGTCATTGCGCTGCCGGAGCTGGTGCCCTACGCCACGGACCGGCTCGCGTCGTGGCGCGACCCCTTTGCCGACCCGCTGGGCGAAGGTCACCAGACGATCCAGAGCCTCTACGCCATCGCGTCGGGCGGGCTGGCCGGGCTGGGGCTGGGCAACAGCCGACAGAAATATCTGTACGTGCCGGAGCCGCAGAACGACTTTATTTTTTCGATTTTGTGTGAGGAGCTTGGTTTTATCGGGGCGGCGCTGGTCGTGGCGCTGTTTTTGCTGCTGCTCTTGCGCGGCATGTCGATTGCGGTGCGCGCGCGGGATAAGTTCGGCGCACTGCTCGTCGTCGGGTTCGTCGTGCAGGTCACGCTGCAGGCGATTCTGAACATGGCCGTTGTGACGAACACGATCCCGAACACCGGCATCAGCCTGCCGTTTTTCTCGTCGGGCGGCACCAGCTTATTGATGCTGCTGGGGGAGATGGGCATCGTGCTGTCGGTGTCCAGGCAGACGGATATGGTGTAGGGAACATTCCCCTGGCCCCCTCTGCGAGGGAGGCAAGGACGTCCCAACATTTGTTCAACCTTTTTTCACACTCCCACCGTTGCAACGGCGGGAGTTTTGTTTTATAATTAAACTGTATTTTTGTGTGAAAGGGGTGCCGCATGGCAAAACCAAAAAACCAAAAACCACCCTTTGCCCTGCGGGCGCTGGCGGCGTTCGCCGTGACGCTGGCGGCGCTTTTTGTGCTGCTGCTGGCGGCCTACGCCCTGCCCGGGGAGCCGGTGCGGGACCATGTCTACGACTCAGCGGTGAAAATCGCCGGTGAGGGGCTGTACCCGGAATATCTGAACTTCAAGCTGTTCCAGATGGACAACTACACCGACACGATCATGCTGACCGAAGCCGCGTCCGCTGACGAGGCCCCGCCGCTGACCGCCATGATGACGAATACGGCCTACAACGTCGATAACTTTGAGACGCTGGCCGATGACCTGCAATGGTACATAGAAAGGGACTGGGCCGCGGGCGCACAGCGCACCGACGCGCCCGCGCTTGTGCCGTTCTCCTACGCGCGGTACTGGCACGGCTACCTGATCTGGCTGCGCCCGCTGCTGCTGGTCACCGACATCACCGGCGTGCGCGTGGTGCAGTATCTGGTGCTGGCGGCGCTGTTTGCCGCGGTGGTGGTGCTGCTGCGCCGCCGCTGCGGGCTGCGGGCCGCGGTGTGGTTCGCGGTCAGTCAGCTGCTGGTCACGGCGTTCTGGGCACCGCATCAGGTACAGTTTTTCACCTGCTTTGCCGTTGCCTACGCGGGCTGCGTCTGGGTGCTGGCCAAGCCCCGCCGCAGCGATGATGTCTGCTTGGCACTGCTGGTTCTTGGCGTTGTGACGTCGTTCTGCGACCTGCTCGTCACGCCGGTCCTGACCCTTGGCCTGCCGCTTGTTTGCTGGCTGCTTGAGCCGCAGCAGCGCCTGCGGGCCGGCACAAGGCAGTGCGGCATCGTTGTGGGCGGCAGCCTGACGTGGGGCGTCGGCTACCTGCTCTGCTGGGCATCCAAATGGGTGCTGGCAGGGCTTGTCACCGGGCAGAACGTCATTGCCGACGCGCTGCATCAGGTGGGCGTGCGCACTGCCGCCGACAGCTGGCACGGCATGGAATTGACTTGGGGTAATATTTTACATTTTGTATACATGACACTGGCGGGCAAACACCTATTCTGGCCGCTGGTGCTGGCTGTCGTTCTGCTTCTGGCGCTGTTTGCAGCCAGCATCCGGGACAGGCAGCAGCTCGCGCGCGCACTGCCGCTGGGGCTCTGCGCGCTGATGACCCCGGCGTGGTTCATCGTGCTGCGCACCCACAGCATCCAGCACGGCTGGTTCACCTGGCGCGCACTGGGACTGACCGTCTTTGCAGGGCTGGCGTTTTTGTATTATTGCTGTGATGTGCGGCAAATCGCCAAACGCTTAAAACGCACGTAATACGTGTGGGAGCAGCCATTGGCCGCCCGCCGACCTTGCCGCGGCAGTTCTTTCCGGGAAAGCTGTGCACATGGCAAGCGGGCACGGGCGAGCAATGCTCGCCCCTACACAATAGGATTATAGGTATGGCAACAACAGGGGAAAGTAAAAAGATGAACGAACTGAAAACGAAAACCGAAAAAACAACCGATGGAACGCCAAAAAAAAAACCGTGGCGGCGCCTGCCCAAGGGCGGCAAAATCGCAGTTATTGTTGTCGGCATTCTGGCCGTGCTGGCTGTGCTGGCGGCCCTTTACGTCAACGGCAAGCTCGACCTGCTGCGCTATGATGACGGCAGCGTCAGCGAGATGGGTGAGATCGGCGCGGACGAGGACCAGGACCTGGACGGAACCGGCCTGACCCACACCGAAAGCGAGATGACAATGCCCGAGGGCAGCCCGTTCTCTGACGACAACGTGCTGAACATCCTGCTCATCGGCACCGACGAGCGCACCGAGGCCGTCAACGACGCCGATGCCTTCACCCACCTGAACCAGCTCGACGGCACGGAGGACACCACCGAGTTCAGCGACGACGCGCGCTCCGACAGCATGATCCTGGTCTCGCTCGACATCAAGGATCACGTCATCCGGCTGGTCTCCATCGAGCGCGGCACCGGCGTGCCGATCCTGCTGGACGGCTATGAGGGCCAGTACGACTGGATCACCCACACTTTCCGTTACGGCGGCGCAAAGCTGACAATGAAAACCATCGAGGACTGCTTCAACGTGCAGGTGGACCACTACGTCCGCGTCAACTTCAACTCCTTCGTCCAGATCGTGGACGCCGTCGGCGGCGTAGACCTTGATATTACCGAGATGGAGGCCAAGGCCCTGAACTGGGAGGTCCCCTCCAACTCGATGCTGATCGTCAACCACGTTGACCCGGGCCCCAACCATTTTGACGGCTACACGGCGCTGCAATACGCCCGTCTGCGCAAGATCGACAACGACTGGAAGCGCGTCGAGCGCCAGCGCACCGTCATTAAGGCCGTGCTGGATCAGGTGCAGAACGCCAGCGTCATGGAGCTGGACAACCTGCTCAACACCATTCTGCCGCTGATCCAGACGAACTTTACCAAGTCCGAGATCGCCGCGCTGCTCGTGCAGCTGCCGGGCTTTTTGGGCTGCGATGTGCAGCAGATGTCCATGCCGCTGCAGGGCACCTACGGTATCCGCACGGGCATGGATGACCGCCTGATGTACGACCCCGACTGGGTCGTGAATATTAAGGCATTGCAGGACTTTTTGTACGATGATAAGACCGCCGAGGAGGTCATTGCCGCCACGCCGGAGACCGCTGCCGCCGAGGCCGCAGGCGAGCTGGTCATTGCGACCCGCGAGAGCGCCGACGTGACCGACCCCGTGGAGGAGTACAATAGTAAGTATCTGCACCGCATTGATATGTCTTATGCGCTCGATGCGTCGGACTTCGGCAGCGACGACTACCGCGTCTTTGTGGCCGACACCGACAACCTGCGCGGCAATGAGCTGCGCGGTGCGCTGATCGACAAGCTGTACAGCGCGGGCGTGCGGGTCGTGGCCGTGCCGGACGGCGCCGCCGCGGGCGTGCTGCTGGACAACTATCTGCAGACAGGCAATACCGGGAGCCTGGACAGCTACCTGTCCGTGCTGCCCGCCGACCGGCGCGACAGCGCCCGCACCCTGTGGGAGCACGTCCGCACGCGCTACCCCGGTGTTTTCCACGCCGCGGGTCTGGGGGCAGATGCCCGCAGTGCGACAGTGGGCAAAGCGCTGACCGTGCTGGCCAATGCGAGCCACAACACGCCCGAGACAGAGATCGCCGAGGCTGTGCAGGCCATGCGCAGTGGCACGACCAGCAATGCCGTCTACTGGTTCAAGACGGCGATGGCCAAATATCCGCGCCAGATGGAGCGGTTCTTCGGCAGCAGTTACGCCGCCGTGTCCCGCCTGTACTACGCCATGCAGGGCACGCTGAACGTCGCGGACGACAGTGAGCTGCCGACCTACGACGCGAAGCAGTTGCTGAAAACCTATAAGAAGGACGGCATCCTGATCTTTACCGACGAGGCCAGCGCCCTGATGACCGAGGGCAGCATGGCGTCCGAGCTGCAGGCGCAGCTGGATAAGCAGAAATACGGCGAGGACGAGGACCCGCAGCGCGTCTGCGCCATTGGCGCAGTCTACGGCACCTGGAGCAACGCCGGCAGCTTCACGCCCGACGATACCGAGACCGCCTGGGACGCCGACAGCCTGACCGAGTACCTGGGCAGCGACGCCCTGCGCGGAAAAGATATGCTGCTGGCGCTGGACGGCGAGGACAGCCCCTACCTGACGGAGAACTGCCTGCTGAAGGACACCGACACCCCCGTGGCCGAACAGGTGCAAAAACTGTTTGTGCTGGATAAAAACAACATGGCGTCGCCGGAATCCGCAGAATCTGAATAAAATTTGAAATTGAGTGTTGACAAACACGCCCGTGTGTGGTATAAATGCTTTAAACCAATGAAGCGAAAGTAAAGCACACAGCGCAGTTACAGAGAGTCCCCGATGCTGGGAAGGGGATACAGAGCGGGTCTGCACAATGGTTCGCGGAGGGCACGGGGAAACGGGCATGGCCCGCAGTATCCGTTGACGGGCAGCTCCCGTTACAGAGCAGGGGAATGTTGGTTCCCTACAGAGTGGCCGTGATTGTATCGTAAGCACGGCAAGCAAGGTGGCACCACAGATTTGTTTTATCTGCCCTTGCACAGGAGAAGTTCTGTGCAAGGGCAGTTTTGTTTTTAACAATGGGGGAGAGGGAACATGAACCTGATGAAAGAGCGATGGCAAGCCTGAATTTGTAAATCTGGATGGCCCGGGAACGCACCGGGCACTATAGGGGCAATGACCGCCCCTACAAACCTGACATTCACTACAATTTACAAAGTAAGGAGAATTTACCATGAAAAAGTTTGTTGCTGTTCTGTCCGCCGCCGCCATGATGACCAGCCTGTCTGCCTGCGGCTACACCGCCGATACCGCCAACACTGCCGTATCTTCCGCCGAGACCACCGCGTCCGCTGCTGAGAGCACCGCGGACACCGCCGCCGCTGACAGCTACAAGGTCGCCATTGTCCAGCAGCTCGACCACGCCAGCCTCGACGAGATCCGCGTGGCTATTGAGAAAGAGCTGGACGCCAAGGTCGCCGAGAAGGGCATCACGATCGACTACAAGGACTTCAACGGCCAGAACGACGCCACAACGCTGAACCAGATCGGCACACAGGTCGTCGCCGACGGCTATGACGCCATCATTCCCATCGCGACGCTGGCCGCCCAGTGCATGACCACCGCCGCCGAGTCCACCAAGACCCCGGTCATCTACGCGGCCATCTCCGACCCCGCCGCCGCAGACCTGACCGACATTGACTACGTCACCGGCACGTCCGACGCGCTGAACACCCAGTCCATCATGGATATGATGTTCGCTGTTCAGCCCGACATCCAGACCGTCGGCCTGCTCTACTCCAACTCCGAGGCCAACTCCACGACCCCGATTGCCGAGGCCAAGGCGTATCTGGATGCCAAGGGCATTGCCTACGTCGAAAAGACCGGCAACACCAACGACGAGATCATGACCGCCGCGTCCAGCATGGTCGGTCAGGTCGATGCCGTCTTTACCCCGACGGACAACGTGGTCATGGCCGCTGCCGCCGCTGTCTCCGAGACGCTGACCAAGGGCGGCATCCCGTTCTACACCGGCGCGGACAGCTTCGTCACGGCAGGTGCGTTTGCAACCTGCGGCGTCAACTATACTGAGCTGGGCACCTACACCGCCGATATGGCGCTCGACATCCTTGAGACCGGCGTTGTCCCCGCATACCACGTCATGGACGGCGGTATCATCACCGTCAACACCGAGACCGCCGCCGCCTTGGGTATCGACTACAGCGCCTTCAACGATCTGGCCGGCCAGGTCGTCGAGGTCACCACGGCGGAATAAAAAAATCCCGGCCCCCTCTGGGAGGGGGCTCCGCCCGCAGGCGGTGGGGGAGAGAGCCTGGCCATCACCCGAAATATTTCGGGCAGTGGCAAGGCTCTCTCCCCCTGTCCTGCGGACATCCCCCTCGCAGAGGGGGACAAGTTTAATCAGAGAGGAAGTCACCCTATGTTTACCGTTGCCACCGTGCTGAATGCACTGGAGCTGGGCTTTATCTACGCGCTGGTCGCTATGGCGCTGTTTTTGAGCTTCCGCGTGCTGAACATCGCCGATATGACCACCGACGGTGCGTTCACGCTGGGCTGCGCCGTGTCGGCCACCGCCGCCGTGGCGGGCCACCCGTTCCTGGGGCTGCCGCTGGCCATGCTGGCCGGTGCGGCGGCGGGCTTTATCACCGCGTTTTTGCAGACAAAGCTCGCTGTGCCGTCGATTCTGGCGGGCATCATCACCAACACGGGGCTGTACACGGTCAACCTTGCGGTCATGGGCTTCTCCTCCAACGTGCCCATGCTGAAAACCAAAACGGTCTTTACCGCTGCACAGGGCGTTTTTGGCGAGAGCGCACCCTATAAGCTCATCGTGGCGGCGCTTGTCACCGTTGTGGTCTGCGCGCTGCTCATCGCGTTCCTCGGCACCCGGTTGGGCCTGTCCATCCGCGCTACCGGCGATAACCCGGACATGGTCCGTGCGTCGTCCATCAACACCGCCTTCACCATCACGGTGGGCCTCTGCATCGCCAACGCCATGACCGCGCTGTCCGGCGCGGTGCTGGCCCAGTACCAGCGCTCGGCGGACATCAACCTCGGCACCGGCATGGTCGTCATCGGCCTGGCCTCGCTCATCATCGGCGAGACGCTCTTTGGCCGCGGCGGCATGTGGGTCAAGGCTGTGGCCGCCGTCGCGGGCAGCGTCATCTACCGCTTCATTATTGCGCTGGCCCTGCGTGCCAACGTCCCGTCAGAGTGCCTGAAGCTGATCTCCGCCGTCATCGTCGCGCTGGCCATTGCAGCCCCGGCCCTCAAGGCCAAGGCAGATTTCCGCCGCCGCCGCGCCAACGCCCAGAAGGGAGGTGCCCGCCATGCTTGATCTGAAAAACATCAGCAAAACGTTCAATCCGGGCACTGTCAATGAGAAGGTCGCCCTCGAAAACGTGAACCTGCATCTGGACGACGGCGACTTTGCGACGATTGTCGGCTCCAACGGCGCGGGCAAGTCCACGCTGTTCAACGCCATTGCGGGCGAGTTCATCGCCGACACCGGCACGATCACGCTGGACGGCAGGGACATCACCTTCCTGCCGGACTTCAAGCGCTCCAAGGCGATTGGCCGCATGTTCCAGGACCCGCTGCGCGGCACGGCCCCGCACATGACGATTGAGGAAAATCTGGCGCTGGCCTTCCTGCGCGCGTCGGGGCACACCTCGGCGTTCTCCCGCATCAACAAAAAGGACCGGGAGCTGTTTGCCGAAAAGCTCTCCGCGCTGGGTCTGGGGCTTGAGGACCGCATGAAGCAGCCCGTGGGTCTGCTGTCCGGCGGCCAGCGCCAGGCGCTGACCCTGCTGATGGCGACCCTCGTCACGCCGAAGCTGCTGCTGCTTGACGAGCACACGGCGGCGCTGGACCCCGGCACGGCGGACAAGGTGCTGGAGCTGACAAAAAAAATCGTGGCCGAAAACCACCTGACCTGCCTGATGATCACCCACAACATGCACGACGCGCTGACCCTGGGCAACCGCACGCTGATGATGGACCACGGTCATATTGTGCTGGACATCAGCGGCGAGGAGCGCGCCCACACCACCGTGGACGGCCTGCTGGACCGCTTCGCAGAGAACGTCGGCCACGCGCTGGACAATGACCGGATCTTGCTGAGCAAAGAGAAGTAAAAAAGAACCGCCCCGCACGAAAAAACGTGCAGGGCGGTTTTTGTAGAGAAAGGCTTCCCCTTCGGGGGAAGCTGTCAGTGGCCCCGACCACTGACTGATGAGGGCAAAGCTACCGACAGCAGCCCGTTACCGGGCAATTGCCGCAAGGCCGCCCCTCATCCGGCCTCGGGCGGGGCCTCGGCCACCTTCCCCCGCAGGGGAAGGCAAGGAAAATCACATCTCCGCCAAATCAAACCGGTAGATCGTCGTCGAGCTGTACGGCTTGCCCGGCAGCAGCGTCGTGTCGGGGAAGTTCGGGTGGTTCGGCGCGTCGGGAAAGTCCTCCGTCTCAAAACAGACGGCATCCCGGGCAGCGTAGTGTGCGCCGTCCTTGCCCGCCGTGACCGGGGCCAGGAAGTTGGCCGTGTACAGGTGGACGCCCGGCAGGGTCGTCAGCACCTCCATGCGGATGCCGGTCTCGGGGCCGACAGCCCAGGCGGCGTGGCGCAGACCGCTGTCACGGATGACATAGCACTGATCGTAGCCGCAGCAATCGGTCAGCGGGGTGAAATCCGCGCCGATGTCCAGCCCCAGCGTCTTTTCTTCGGTGAAGTCCATCGGGGTGCCCTTGACCGGCAGCTTGCGCCCGGTGGGGATGCTGGCGGCGTCGGCCTCGAGGTAAAAATCGGCGTCCACCGTCACGCGATGGCCCAGCGCACTGCCGCTGGCGTGGCCGTTCAGGTTAAAATAGCTGTGGTTCGTCATATTGCAGACGGTGGGCGCGTCGGTGGTCGCCCCGTAGCGGATGACCAGCCCGCTCTTGGCCAGGCTGTACTGGATGGTCAGATCAAAATTGCCGGGGAAGCCGTCTGTCCCGGCGGGGCTCGTGGCCGTCATTGTCACGCTGTCGGTCTCGCCGGGGGTCAGCGCCACGTCAAACATCGCGTGATTGAACCCGTGCAGGCCGCTGTGCAGACAGTTTCCGTTCTGGTTCGGCGTGATATGGACGATCTCCTCATACAGCGGGAACTGCGCGCCCGCAATGCGGTTGGCAAAGCGGCCCACGGCGGCGCCCATGCTGTCGGTGTTCAGCTCATAGTCGGCGGCGGTGTCATAGCCAAGCACGACGTCCACGGGATTGCCCTTGCGGTCTTTTACGATGATGCGATGGATAATGGCGGCATAGCTCAGCAGCTGCACCTCGATAAAATCGTTTTTTAGCGTCGCCAGCTTAACGGTCTGGCCGCTGGTGGACTTGCCGAAATCCTGAATCGAAACGGACATGGTAGGACCCTCCTTATTCCTTTGTGTCGGCGGTGACGCCCTGTGCGGCCAGGTCCTCGCGCACGCTCTCGGCCACGCTGCCGGTGCCGTAGTTCAGCATACGGTTCACGCGGCTGACCGTGGCGCTGGATGCGCCGGTCTCGCGGCGGATCTCGCTGTAGACCTTGCCCTGCAAAAGGCACCCGGCCACAGCGTAGCGCTGCTCCATCGTGCGCAGCTCGGTCACGGCGCACAGGTCGTCAAAAAAGCGGATGCACTCATCCAGGCTGTTCAGTCGCAGGATCGCCTCATACAGGGCGGTGTTACGTTCATTCTGCTGCATAGCGTAAAGGCGCACAGCGGTGCGCCGACCTCTTTCTTTGTAAAATTTGCATTTGTTCGCTCTTGGCATCTCTTAATATTCTAGCAAATTTGCCTAAACAAGTCAATACACTAAAGTGCGAAAGTGTGTTAAAACTGCTTGCATTTAACACCAAAATGTTGTATCATAGAAGCATCAAATGTAAGGGCAATACCGCATAATTCTAAGTGCCGATACGGCGAGCGAGGTGCGGCAGCTGCTAAGCCAAAAGCGCAGATAATACTAGATGTATTATCGAGCATTTTGGCAACGCAGATGCCGTGCCGCAGGCGCCGGAGCGGTGCTTAAGCCGTAAGGCGGGAATTATGCGGTGCTGCCTTAGGGAGACTGCCATGCCGACAACATTACTGATTGTGTATCGCGTGCTGGGCACCGTGCTTTTTGCACTGGCCGCAGCCGCCATTGTGGAAAAATACCGCACGGTCCGCGGGGCCGTGCTGCTGCCCGCCCGCGTGCTGGAATGCCGCCGTGCGTCATCCACCAGCAACAGCCGGGGGGCGGGCGGCTACCGCTATCTGGTGGAGCTGTACGCCAACGGTCGGCGGCTGGAGCTGGAGACGAACGACGCCTTCTGGTTCAGGCACGACAAGGACAAGGGGAAGGTGCTGCAGGTCTGGTACAACCCCAACGCCCGCTGTGTGGAGCGCAAAAGCTGGGAGACGGAATTTTTTGCGGCGGTGCTGGCCGTGATCGGCGCGGCGCTGCTGCTGATCCGGTGAGGTGCCTATGAGCTGGATTTTGTATGTGCTGCTGGTGCTGGCCGTGGCGGGGGACATCCTGCTGGCCGTGGTGCTGGCAAAGGTAATGCACAAAAACGACGAACCGCAGCAGAAAATTGATACGGCGGATGACTTTGTCCGCGCGGTGACGCCGGTTTTGCAGAGCGAGACCGACCTGCTGGCCGAGCAGCTGCGCGCCATGCAGGGCGAGAGCGCCCGCACAACGACGGCAACGCTGCGGGATTTTTCTGCCGTTCTGGCCGAGAACCAGCGCCAGAACGCCGCCGCCAGCACGGCACGGCTGGAATCCATTGACCGAGCCGGGGCCGCCCGCCAGAAGGCCGCGAACGATGCCCTGCTGGCCCAGCTGACGATGATGGAAACGCGGCTGAAAAATCTTGAGGATTCCAATGCGACCCGGATGGACAGTGTGCGCGGCGCGCTGGTGCAGGGTCTGAACACGATCCGCGCCGACAACAACAAAAAGCTGGATGAGATCCGCGGCACAGTCGAGGAAAAATTGCAGGACACACTACAGCAGCGCATCAACGACTCGTTCAAGACGGTCAGTGCCCAGCTTGAGCAGGTCTACAAGGGTCTGGGCGAGATGCAGAATCTGGCCGCCGACGTGGGCAGCTTAAAGCAGGTGCTGTCCGGCGTCAAGACCCGCGGCATCCTGGGCGAGGTGCAGCTCGGCGCGATTCTGGAGCAGATCCTGGCCCCCGGCCAGTACGCCTGCAACGTCGCCACCGTGCCCGGCAGCACGAACCGCGTGGAGTACGCCATCAAGATGCCGGGGCAGAACGGCACGGTCTGGCTGCCCATCGACGCGAAATTCCCGGGCGATACCTACGCGCATTTGCAGGCGGCGCAGGAGCGCGGCGATGCTGCCGCTGTGGCCGCCATGCGCAAGGCGCTGAACAACGTCCTGCGCGCCGAGGCCAAAGACATCCACGACAAGTACATTGAGGTGCCCTACACGACGAGCTTCGGCATCCTGTTCCTGCCGTTTGAGGGGCTGTACGCCGAGGTGGTTTCCAGCGGTGTAACGGAGCTTTTGCAGCGGAATTACCAGATCACGGTGGCCGGGCCGTCCACAATGGCGGCGCTGCTCAACGCCCTGCAGATGGGCTTCCGCACGCTGGCCATCCAGAAGCGCAGCGGCGAGGTCTGGACGATCCTGGGTGCGGTCAAGACCGAGTTTGAAAAGTTCGGCGCGGGTCTGCAGCAGATGCAGCGCCACCTGAACCAGACCGGCTCCGATCTGGAGGAGCTGATCGGCCCCCGCAGCCGCGCCATCACCCGCAAGCTCGAATCCGTCCAGCAGCTTGACCCGGATACGGCCACAGAGCTATTGGGCATTGAGGAGTAGGGGAGGAGTCTCCCTGCCGGGCCGTGTGCGGGTATTGCATTGCTAAAAGTTTATAGAGCAGTAGGGGCGGCATATATGCCGCCCGCCGCCTTGCGCCGCCGCCCTCCGCCCTTATTTATAGCTTCTTCCAAAATCACATCTTCCGTAGGGGAGGATTCCGTATCCGCCCGCCGCTTTCCCACAAATGGCCATTTGCTATACACGGCAGGGCCGGGCATGCCCGGCCCCTACAGTGCGCTTGTTTGCTTTCCGCGCTGTCATTTTTGCCAGAATCCGCCACCGCAAGGGGGCTTTTTCTATGCCCTTATCCACTTTACAGCGCGGAAAAACTGTGGTATACTAAACAAGTTATTGAACAGTCAACAACATGCGGCGCTGCCGCACGCCCATAAAGGAGTTACTGCCATGATCCGTATTGTTACCGATTCCGCCGCCGATCTGACTGCGGAGCAGCTGTCCGTCCCCGGCATCTTTGTTGTGCCGCTGTCTGTCACCTTTGCAGACGGCACCACCCAGCTCGATGACGGCACGATGACGAAGGATGAATTTTTCGTCCGCCTGGCAGAGGACAGCAAGCTGCCCCGTACAAGCCAGCCCAGCCCGGCCAGCTTTATGCAGGTGTATGAGGATGCCGCCGCAGCGGGGGATGAGGTCCTTGTGATCACCATCGGCCAGAAGTTGTCCGGCACCTACCAGTGCGCGCATCTGGCCGCCGCCGATGTCGGCCTGCAGGTGCATATCGTGGACTCTGAGGCGGCCTCGCAGGCTGAGGCGCTGCTTGTCCGTGAGGCGGTGCGCCTGCGCGATGAGGAGGGCCTGACGGCGGAGGAAATCGCCGCAGTGCTGGAGCAGTTCAAAAAGCGGGTGCGTATCGTCGCCGTAGTGGACAGCCTCAAGCATCTGCAGAAGGGCGGACGGCTGCCCGCCGCCGTTGCCATTGTGGGCGGCGCGCTGGGCATCAAGCCGGTGCTGGCCCTGAAGGACGGCGAGATCAAGCTGGTGGACAAGGGCCGCGGACGCCCCGGCGCGCTCGTCGCCATGTTCAAGCAGCTGGACGCGCTCGGCGGTATTGACCCGCGCTACGGCTATACGCTGCTCTACAGCGATAATAAGCAGCTTATTGCACCGGTACACCACTACATGCACCAGAATCTTCAGCTGACCGGCGGCCGGGTAGCCCAGCTTGGCCCCACCATCGGCACCCATGTCGGTCCCGGCGTGGTCGGCGTAGTGTTTGTGGCGAAGGAGTAAACCTGTAAAATATAAAAAAGCAGGGGCGAGCAATGCCCGCCCCTGTAAGTTGAGCTTCTCCATTCGGAGAAGCTTTTTTTATTTTCCGCTGAAAAACTTATTCAGTGCATATACCCCCAGCACGAGGACGCCGAGGACGAGGAAGATGCCGGCCATACCGGCGCAGAGCATCGAGAGGGTGACGGGAAGAAGTGCGATTGACATGGGTTGACCTCCTTATACGCAGCTGCTCATAAGGGTCAGGATCAGGCCGCCGGCAATGACCGACGCGATCTGGCCCGAGACGTTGACACTGATCGAGTACATCAGCAGGAAATTCTGGTTGTCCTCAGCCAGGCCCATCTGGTTGACGACGCGCCCGCTCATCGGGAACGCAGAAATGCCTGCCGCGCCGATCATCGGGTTGATTTTTTTGCCCTCGGGCAGGAACAAATTCAACAGCTTGGCGAAGAAAACGCCGCCGGCGGTGTCAAAAATAAACGCGACCAGACCCAGCGCCAGGATCAGCAGCGTGTCGGGCCGGACGAATTTGTCGGCGGTCATCTGGCCCGCCACGGTCAGGCCCAGCACAATCGTGATAAGGTTCGCCAGTACGTTCTGCGCGGTCTCGGACAGGGCGTTCAGCACGCCGCACTCGCGCAGCAGGTTGCCGAACATGAGGAAACCGACCAGCGCCACACTGGCGGGCGCGACAAGCCCGGCCAGCATAGTGACCACAATCGGGAACAAAATTTTGGTGGTTTTGCTGACGCTGCCCTTCTGGTACGGCATCCGAATCAGCCGCTCTTTTTTGGTTGTGCACAGGCGGATGACCGGCGGCTGCACGATGGGCACAAGCGCCATGTAGCTGTACGCCGCGACCATGATGGCACCCAGGTATTTGCTGCCCAGGGTGTTCGCCACGAAGATAGCCGTCGGGCCGTCCGCCGCGCCGATGACCGCGATGGACGCCGCGTCGGGCAGGTCAAAGAACAGCCCCGCCAGCACGAGTGTGACAAAAATGCCGAACTGCGCCGCCGCACCGAACAGCATGAGCCACGGCTTTTCCAGCAGCGGGCCGAAGTCAATCATGGCGCCGATGCCGATGAAAAGCAGCAGCGGGAACAGCTCATTAGACATACCGGCGTCAAAAAGCGCGCTGATGGGGCCGACGGTAGTCCCCTGCGTGATGGCCCCGGACAGCGGCAGATTGACAAGGATCGCGCCGAAGCCCATAGGCAGCAAGAGACTCGGCTCCATCTTTTTGGCGATGGCCAGGTAAATCAGCAGGCCGCCGATGACCCACATGACCACCATCTGCCATGTGAGATTGCCGAAGTTGGCGAACAGCCCGGCGAAGGTTTGCAGAAATTGCATGTATGATACCTCCCGTTTGTGGGCGGCAGGGTACAAAAAAAGACCCCTGCCGCAGAAAAGTCTGCGGCAAAAGTCTCAGTGTTCACAGTATGCCCCGGGGCGGCAGGCCACCCGTGGTGACGAAGCGATACGGCGCGCGGCAGGGGCGCGTCCCTTACTCCCTTTTACCTTGAGGGTATTATAACGCGGAAAAGGGGATTTTGCAAGAGAAACTTTTGAGGAAGGCGAGGGTGAGGGAGACGGGAGGGATGAATCCCTCCCCTGCAAGCAGCCAGAAGGCTTGCGGCAAATTTGTAGGGGGCGGCGTCCCCGACGTCCCGCGGAGGGGTCAAGACCCCTCCCTACGATGCGGGGTGAAAAGGGGTGTAAAGCGGAAAAGGGTGTTAGCGTAAGGCTGCGGGCCGGGCATGCCCGGCCCCTACAGACTGCTATAAATGGGTGTGGCCGAGAGGGGCAAGGGAGGCACCCGTCCCCGGATTAGTAGACAGAAAAATACCCCACATGCTCCGGGTGGTTGTCCTCGACCAGCACGGTGAAGCCGCCGGGGTTGACCTCGGTGTTCTTGCCGAAGGCTTCCTCGGCAATCAGATGCGGGCCGCGGTTCAGGATGATCTCCGCCGTCTGGACAACGCCGACGCGGCGGTAGTGGAGAATATCCTCCTCGGCACGGACAATCTCGAGCCGCCCGCCGTCAAAGGCGTCGCAGCTGCGGCGCAGGGCGGCCAGCGTCTTGATCGGGCCGCGCAGCCGCTGCTCGGTGGAGTTCCAGTCAAAGAACGCACGGTTGAACGGGTCGCGGTAGCCCTGCATGGCAATCTCATCGCCGTAGTAGACGCAGGGCACGCCGGGCAGCGTGAAAATCATCGCATAGCCCAGCAGCAGTCTGCGGATGGCTTCGTCCATCTGGCCGGAGGGAATGACCCGCTTGCTCTGCCAGTAGCGGTCGTGGCCGTTGCAGGGCTCGCCCGCAATCGCCGTGATGGCGCGCTCGGTGTCGTGGGTGGACAGGAAATTCATCGCACAGTTCAGCGCCGGGGCAGGGTAGTGCTCGCAGATCTGCATCAGAGCGTCGGCCACGGCGGTGACGTCCGCGCCGTGCAGGTAATCCAGCGTGGCGCTGCGGAACGGGTAGTTCATCACGGCGTCCAGACCGTGCCCGCGCAGGTAGGTGCGGCGGCGGCCAAAGGCCTCCTTCGTTGTCGCATCTTCCCACACTTCGCCCAGCAGCAGCTTGTCCTCGCCGTGGGATTTGACGGCGGCGCGAATTTTTTCAATAAAATCGTCGGGCAACTCGTCGGCCACGTCCAGCCGGAAGCCGGACGCACCCAGATTCAGCCAGGTGTCGATGACGCCGCCCTTGCCGCAGATAAATTCCACGTAGGAGGGGGATTCCTCCTGCACCTCGGGCAGCGTCTCAAAGCCCCACCAGCTGCGGTAGCCGCAGGGATAGCCCGAGTCAAAGTCGTACCAGCTGCGGTAGGGAGAGCTGCGGTCCCGGTACGCGCCGCCCGGGCCGTATCGACCCTCGCGGTTGAAGTAGCGGGAATCCGACCCCGTGTGGCTGAACACGCCGTCCAGGATGATGCGGATGCCCTCTTTGGCGGCAGCGGCGCACAGGGCGCTGAACTCCTCGTTCGTGCCCAGCAGCGGGTCGGCCTTGAGGTAGTCCGCCGTGTTGTAGCGGTGGTTGGCGTGGGCCTCAAAAATCGGGTTCAGGTAGATGCAGGTCACACCTAAATCGCGCAGGTACGGCAGCTTTTGTTGGATTCCCGCGAAGTCGCCGCCGTAATAGTCCATGTTCAGGTAGCCCTCGCTCTGCTCGGTGGGCCAGAAATACGGCTCGCCGGTCTTGTCGGTGCGGTAGATGCGGTCTGCAAACGGCATCGCTTTGTCAGGCTTTCCCTCGCAGAAGCGGTCCGGGAAAATCTGATACATCGTGCCGTTTTTCAGCCAGTCGGGCGTCTTGAAGTCCGGCTCGTAGACCGTCAGCTGCCAGTCCTGACCGTCAGTCCAGCTGAGCACACCCTCACCGCCCGGCGTGCGGTAGATGCGGCGGAAGTCGGTGTAGAGGTCAAAGTGATAAAAGTACAGCCCCGAGGTCGTCGGCGTGACGGTCAGCGCGAAGTGGTTGACCTTGGGTGTCTGGCCCGTGAACTCCATGCGGTAGTGGACGGGGTCCTCGCAGTCTTTCGTCAGCACCAGATGCGGGTCAACGTAGCCGAGGTCCTCCGGCACGGTCAGGTTAAAGGTCACAGGCTGACCGGCCTTCACCGCCCCGAACGGGGATTTGCAGGTGAGGTCGAGGCTGTTGTAGAATGTGTGGGACATGGAAGTCTCCCCTTTACGTTAGCGTAAAGCCTTCTCCCCTGGGGGAGAAGGTGGCCCGGAGGGCCGGATGAGGGGAGAGCCTGCCGCTATGGCCCGGCAAAAGGGCGGCAGGGCAGACTTGGCCCTCATCAGTCACCTTCGGTGACAGCTTCCCACGATGGGGAAGCCTGCACAAAAAAGCCGTGCCCCGAACAGGGCACGGCAAAAATCAGATAACCAGATTATTTGACGGGAGTAGCGCCCCAGATGTCACGCGCATAGTCCATGATGGAACGGTCTGCGCTGAAGATGCCTGCGTTGGAGATGTTCTTCAGGCTCATGTGGTTCCACTTCTGCTTGTCGCGGTACAGCTCCTGCAGGTCGTGCTGGGCACGGCGGTAGTCCTTGAAGTCCGCCATGACCATGTACGGGTCGGAGTTGCGCAGGTTGCTGGTGACCTCGCTGAAGTTCTCGCCGTTCCAGCCCTTCTCCAGGAAGTCCAAAACTGCCATCGCGGTGTTGTCGCCGTTGATGAAGGCGTTCGGGTGGTAGCCCATGCCCTTCAGCGCGTTGACCTCGGGGGTCAGCATACCGAAGATGATCTCGTTCTCATGGCCGGCAGCGTCGGCGATCTCAACGTTCGCGCCGTCCAGCGTGCCCAGCGTGATCGCGCCGTTCAGCATGAACTTCATGTTGCCGGTGCCGGATGCCTCGGTGCCGGCCAGAGAGATCTGCTCAGAGACCTCGGAGGCGGGCATCAGGCGCTCGGACAGGCTGACGCAGTAGTCCTCGAGGTAGACGATGCGCAGCTTGCCGCGGACAGCGGGATCCTCGTCGATCAGTTTGCCCAGCTTGCAGATCATGCGGATCATCTGCTTGGCCATGTAGTAGCCGGGGGCGGCCTTCGCGCCGAAGATGTAGGTCTTGGGGGTGAACTCGGCGTTGGGGTTGTTCTTCAGGTACAGGTACTCGGCAGCGATGTTCAGCGCGTTCAGATGCTGGCGCTTGTACTCGTGCATACGCTTGACCTGGCAGTCAAAGATAGAATCAGGGTCAATGACCTGGCCGGTGGCCTTCTGCAGGTAGTTGGCAAAGTTGGCCTTGTTCTCACGCTTGACCTTGGCGGCGGCAGCCTGCACGGTCTTGTCGTCCACGAACTTCTCCAGCTTCTTCAGCTCGGAGGCATCGGTCTTGAAGCCGTCACCGATGGTCTCCTCCAGCAGATGGGTCAGGCCCGGGTTGGAGCAGAGCAGCCAGCGGCGGTAGGCGATGCCGTTCGTGACGTTCTTGAATGCCTGCGGCTTGTACAGGAAGTAATCATGGAAAACGCTGTCCTTGATGATCTCACTGTGCAGCTTGGAAACGCCGTTGATGGCGTGGCAGGTGTAGGCGCAGATGTTGGCGGTGCGGACCTGGTTGTCGCCGATGATCGCCATATAGTCGATCTTGCCCTGGTCGCCGGGGAAGGCCTTGGCCAGGTCGGCGCGGCAGCGGCGGTCCATCTCGCAGACGATCTGCCAGATGCGGGGCAGGGTGTTGCGGAAGATGTCCGCGTTCCACTTCTCCAGTGCCTCGCTCATGACGGTGTGGTTGGTGTAGGCAAAGACCTTGCGGCAGATGTCGAAGGCAGCGTCCCACTCGTAGCTGCACTCATCCAGCAGGATGCGCATCATCTCGGGGATGGCGACGGTGGGGTGGGTATCGTTCAGCTGGATGGCGACCTTGTCGGCCAGGTTGTCCAGCGTGCCGTACTGGTTCAGGTGGTTCTGCAGGATGTCTGCGATGGACGCGGCAGAGAAGAAGTACTGCTGGCGCAGGCGCAGGATCTTGCCCTCGGTATGGTTGTCGTTGGGGTAGAGGATCTTGGAGATCAGCTCGGCAGAGGCAGACTGGCTGATAGCCGTGTTGTAGTTGCCGGCGTTGAAGCTGCTCATATCAAAGCTGGGGGCCTTAGCCTGCCACAGACGCAGCTTGGAAACACCGTTGGAGCCGTAACCGGCGACATACATATCGTTGGGCACGGCGATAACGGAGTTGTAGTTCTCATACTTGACGTGATGGAAGCCGCCCTCCCAAGTCTCGATGGCCTGGCCGTCAAAGCGGATCTCCTGGGCCTGATCGGGGTGGCTCTTGATCCAGACCTGACCGCCGGGCAGCCAGTTGTCAGCAGTCTCCTGCTGCCAGCCGTCCACGATCTTCTGCTTGAAGATGCCGTACTCGTACAGG
>ERZ825670.463-NODE-463-length-54941-cov-20.826768_pt1 | contig 54941 bp, 50 predicted proteins | sample MGYA00519929_ERZ825670 | MGnify/ENA primary metagenome ERZ825670 (study PRJEB31778, sample SAMEA3449207) | human gut metagenome | biome: human gut; feature: human-associated habitat; material: faeces | place: United Kingdom | collected 2010/2012 ...
TTTAATGTTTTGTTTGCGACTTAATTAGTTTACCATTTTTATTTCTTTTTGTCAATACTTTTTTCGACATTTTTTACAAAAATTTTATAAAAAATTTCGGGTTAGTTATATAACTCACAACCAACCCTTAATTTTATAGCATTTGCATAGATTTTGCAATTAAATAATTGTATAAATTTGCATGTCTAATTTCATCAGTAAGTATCTCCATCACAACTGCATATTTATTTTCATCTGGCATAGCAGCCATAATTTTTCTATACCTTTTTACAGCATCAAGTTCTCCCATAAGCGCCTTTTTTAAATTTCGTCTGTAATTTAACATATTATCCACATTTTTTTCTTCTCTATTTTCTGGTAATTTTTTATTCGTTAATTCAAAATATAAATTTCTAAGTAATAAATTATGTTTCTTTTCATCAGATATAATACTATTTATAATTTCTATGTCCTCTTTATTAGAAGTAAGAGACAGTAACATTGTATAAAAAGCCGCATCTTCAATTTCACCTTCAACAGAATCTTTTATAGATGCTAATGCTTCCTTTAATTCTACTGTCATCTCACTTGTTCTATTATATGTATAACCATAATATGGATAATTTCTATTGTACATATTTCTATAGTAATTATTAAATTTTATTGCTTCCATTTTTTAACCTCCACATTATATAGTATGTACATAATTACTTTTTGGTTAAAATAAACACACAAAACATCTTTTGATAATTCTTTTTAGTTATTTTCCTTAATAATATTTTTACTACATAAATAAGTAACGAAAAAATATCCTCCATATATTAATATTATAAACATAGCTGTTATAATAATTGATGAAAGCTTAAAACTAACCCCTACTGTCTTTAAAATATTATTACAAAACATTATTCCAAATACTGAATGTATGCTTGCTAAAATAAGTGGAAACATGAAAAATATTCCAATTTGTCTAAATAAAGCCTTATTAATCATTGCTTCATCTACGCCAATTCTTCTTAACATCTTAAACTTCTCTACATTATCACTTGATTCTGATAACTCTTTTAGAGCAAGAATTGCAGCACATGATATCAAAAATATGATACCTAGATATAAACCTAAAAATGTAACTACAGCACCTAAACCAATACTTGCTTCTCTAATATCTTTTTTTGTATCAACAGATATGCCGTAATCAATATAAAATTGATTATTTTTAGTGATTGAATTAATTATAGATTCAATATCATCAGGATTTCCATTATAATCAGCAATAATTTGATTTCTAATTTTTTGTTCGTCTTTAAGAGCATTATCTGGTAAAACAATGAAACCAACTTCTGTTTCCTGACTTCCCATTTCATAAAAACCATTGATCGCTTTTTTATATTTTGGATAATAATCTTTTTGATTTATTGTTATCTTAGTACTTCTTTCTAAGGCTTCATTTTTAATATTAATAATGCTCGAATAATTTCCTACTACAACATATTCATTATCTTCCAACTTGACTTTTTCCAAATGAAAGCTATCTGCTATATTATTATAATCACTATTTTTAATTAAAATAATATAGTCACTATAATTTAAAAATGGATATTGTTTATTTGCTATTTCAAAATAAGAGCCAAGTGTAGACTTTAATGTAACATTATCATCATAATATAATGAAAATTTAACAATATTTTTTAAATTGCTATTAAAATCAAATCCAAATTTTTTAAGCACTTCTTCAATACTTAATTTTAAATTTTCCTTTTGTATATCTGTAATATCAGATTCTTCTTGATTAACGTTACAGCTTTTTGAAAATTCTATATCTCTTGGTGAGAAATCAATGAAGTTTTTATTTAAAGAATTCTTCATCGATAATGCACTTGATAGCACACAGATTGTTATAAACAGCATCAAACATATTATAGTCATTGAAAAAATCATTGTGTTTATCTTACTTGAAAATTGTCTTAAAGTAAAACTATTTAAACCTTTATAATATACTTTTTTCAAACTTATAACTATTTTTAAAAGCAATCCAGATAAAGACCAAAATAGAAAAAAGGTTGATACTGCTCCTAATATAATGAGAATATATATACTATTTTCATTAAATTTATTATTAAATAAATTATTAACACCACCAGTAACTTGGTAATAAGCAATTCCAAGTGTTATGCAAGAAATGATAAATATTATAGTACAAACAAGGGGATTTTTGAGTTTTATTTTTTCTGATTTTTTATTTGCTTGCATTAAATCAATTAATTTACATTTGCCAACATTTATTGTATTAAATATCATAACAACAAAATACATAATACCAAAATACATTAAAGTTTTAACACATGCACCTGTTGAAAATATAAATTTAAATTTTGTTAAATCAGCTTCAAACATATTTGCAACTACAATACTCATTAATTGTGATAATAAAACTCCTACTACTAAACCAACTATTAATGAGGCAATACCAATCATTAATGTTTCAAAGAATAATATTAATGATATTTTTCTTTTACTCATTCCAAGTGTAAGATATATTCCAAATTCTTTATTTCTTCTTTTAATTAAAAATCTATTTGCATAAATAATTAAAAAGGCTAATATAAAAGACACAAATACACTCACACCAGAAAGTATACTTACAAGAAGTTTTATTATTTCATAGGTTGAGGATGATACATTCATCATAACTGTTTGATCATCAATTGCATTAAATACATAGAAAATTGCAACTCCAAGTATTAGAGTAAAAAAGTAGATGGCATAATCTTTTATACTCTTACCTATATTTTTTAATGATAACTTAAAGAGCATCGTTTAAATCACCACCAAGTAGAGTTACAACATCAATTATTTTATCAAAAAATTCTTTCCTAGAATTTTCACCTTTATGTATTTCATTAAAGATTTTGCCATCTTTGATAAAGATAACACGTGTAGCATAGCTTGCAGTAAAAGCATCATGTGTTACCATAAGAATTGTAGCTAGTATTTCTTTATTTAAGTAATCAAATTTTTCTAAAAGCATCTTTGATGATTTTGAATCCAACGCTCCCGTTGGTTCATCAGCAAGAAGCAACTTAGGATCAGTAATAATAGCTCTTGCACAAGCTACTCTTTGTTTCTGGCCTCCACTCATTTGATAAGGGTACTTGTTTAATATATTAGTAATATCAAGTTCTTTTGCAACTTTTTTAATTCTTGTATCTATTTCTTTGGCAGAAATATTTTGAATAGAAAGTGCTAAGGCAATATTTTCATATGCAGTTAATGTATCTAGTAAATTAAAATCCTGAAAAATAAATCCTAATTCTTCTCTCCTAAATTTATTTAAATTATTACCTTTTAATTTAGTAACGTCTTTACCTGCTACAAAAATATGCCCCGATGTAACTTTATCAATAGTAGAAATACAATTTAAAAGAGTTGTTTTTCCACTACCACTAGCTCCCATTATAGCTACAAATTCTCCTTTGCTTACATCAAATGATAAATTATCAATTGCTTTTGTAAGACTTGATTTATTGCCATAATACTTTTCAACTTTAGATAATTTTAAAATATTTTCCATAAAAATTCTCCCTTCTGTATACTTTTATTTTAGTACAGAAATTGTATTTTGTCGTTATTCTAATATTACTAAATATTACACTTTTGTAACAGACGTAAATTTTATAAATATCATTCTTTTATTTTATAAAAATCACTTTTTGAAAATATAATAGTAACTCTTGTATACTTTTGCACTTTGGATTCAATAGTTATCTTATGTCCTAATTTATCACATAGTTTTTTTGCAATATACAGTCCCATCCCAGTGGATTTTGCCATTCTTCTTCCATTCTCTCCGGTAAATGATTTATCAAAAACTCTTGGAATATCTGACTTGGAAATTCCAATACCGTTATCATAAATGCTAAGATATGTTTTTTCTTCATCTTCCATTACATTTACTACAATCTTTGAATTACAATTATCTTTTTTATATTTAATACCATTGTTTATAATTTGATTTAAAATAAACTCTAACCACTTAGAATCAGTTAATACTGTTTCATTATTAACATTTACATTAAATTCAATATTATTTTCTAATATATCATCTTTATTTTTTAATGCTACGCTTTTAATTATATCCTGTAAACTTTTTTCTTTTATAATATAATCTCTTTGAGCATTTTCACTTCTTACATAATATAAAATTTGATCTATGTAATTATCTAATTTTCTAATTTGTTCTGTACACTTTTTGTCCATTTGTTCTTTATGATTATGATTTAATAATGTAAGACTTGATATTGGAATTTTTACCTCGTGTATCCACATTTCAACATACTCTTTAAAATCGTTAATACTTAAAGTATATTCCTTTATATTTTCAATCATTGACTTATTAATTTCATAAAGTGTTTGATAAAATATTTCTCCCTCATAAAAATCTGGTTTACTTATTATTTCTAAAATCAAGTATTTTTTATCTAGATTATCAAGCGTATTTACTAAATTATTATAAAATTTATATTTTCTAAAATAATCTATTAAAATATTAAATAAAATAACAATTATAAATATTATTAAAAGTGCAAATTTCAAATCATTTTGTACCTTAAATGCATTTAACATAAAAAAGGCAATTATAATTCCAAAAACAGAAAAAGCAATTTGAGGAATTTTATCTAATAAATATTTTCTTAAATTCATAATAACTTATACCCTTGTCCTTTTCTCGTCTCTATCTTACCTTCAAGACCAAATTCTTGTAACTTACTTCTTAACCTACTAATATTAACGGTTAAAGCATTGTCATTTATAAATTCATTATTATTCCATAAGTCAGTCATTAAATTATCACGACTCACAATTTTACCTCGACTTCTTAATAGATAGGTAAAAATTATCATTTCATTTTTGGTAAGCTCTAATGTTTTGCCATTTTTATCTAAAGTACCTTTTTGTGAATTTACAATTATATCGTCATAAAACAAATCATCTCTATTATTTTCCATACGTTTAAATATATTCTGTATTCTAAGAAGTAAAACAGTAGGATTATATGGTTTTATAATATAATCATCAGCTCCATAAGATATAGATAAAACTTCATCTACCTCATCATTACGACTAGTAACCATAATCACAGGAGTATTTATTTCTTTTCTTATTTCTTTTAATAACATTTCACCATTTATATTAGGTAAGTTTATATCAAGTAAAATTAAATCAGCTTTTGTATTTATTATATCTTCTTTAGCGTCACTAAAACTATTTAGAGATAACGCATTATATCCAGAATTTTTTAATAATGTTTCTAATTCTTTTCTAATAATTTCTTCATCTTCAACAATTAAAATACTTTTCATATCTATCCTTTCATTTAAACTAAAATTTTTGATGATTATATTATATCACTTTTTTACAATTTTTTACCTTACAATATTGAAAGATTAAAAAAGTAGAGTAAATTCTTTCATTCACCCTACAAACTAAAATTTATTACATATGATTTTTCTTAATTTATAAAATTAAAATTTATGTCCACATTTTGTACAAAATCTTGCTTCTGGTGGTTCAATTTTTCCACATTCTGGACAAACGTGTTCCTTTTCAACTTCTTTTTCTTCTTCTTTTTTAGCTGCTTTTTTATCAGCTTTTATCTTAACAGGTTTTTGTTTTGCACCACAATTAGGACAAAATACTGCTTCTGTAGATATTGTTTCATCACACTCAGCACATATTCTAAGTCCTTTATTAAATAAAATCTTTTTATTTAATTCAGCAATATCTTTATTTAACTTATCAATTTTCTTGCACTCTTTTTCAAAAGTTTTACCTACTTCTTCACCATTTTTGTAATTTTCGAAAATTGTAAGTCCCATAGACTCATATATTTTTTCAATATCTTTTTCCATCTCAGAAATTGAAATTCTAGCTTTTGCCTCTTCAAATAATTTTCCTGATTTATCAGCTACTGTATTATATGTATCAGTTGCCACCTTTCCTGCTTTTTTTGATATTTCTGTTACTTTATCTTTAAAATCCATAAAATCCCCTCCATCTACATTTATATATACCACAAAGATTTATTTTTTTCAAGAGTTATATAGTGGTTTATATACACTTTTTTATTTTTATATATTATAATATATGTAAACTTATAATTTTAATTCATTATATAATTTAGGCGGCATAGATAAGCCGCCATATTTTTACTTAATTACAATTTTATCATCATTTAAATCAATCTTTACATTACTATCTTCTTTTATGTTTCCATCAAGCATTTCTTCTGCAAATTTATCCTCTATCTTAGACTGAATTGCTCTTCTTAAAGGTCTTGCACCATATGTATCATCAAATCCAACTTTACTTATGTATTTTATAACATCATCAGATACATCTACTTTAATATTTTTCTTTTCTAATCTTTTTATGAATTCATCTAGCATAATTTTAGTTATTTTTTCTATACTCTCATTACTTAGTTTTTTAAACACAATAATGTCATCTAGTCTATTTAAAAACTCTGGTCTAAATATCTTTTTAAGTTCGGCCATAACTTCATCTCTAGTTTTTTCATAGTCTTTTTTACTATCTTCTTTATTCATAAATCCAATAGAATGATGTTCAACTATATTTCTTGCTCCAGCATTTGATGTCATAATTATTACTGTATTTTTAAAACTTACAGTTCTTCCTGTTGAGTCAGTAAGTCTACCATCATCTAATATCTGAAGTAACATATTAAATACATCTGGATGTGCTTTTTCTATTTCATCGAATAAAACTATACTATATGGCTTACGTCTAACTTGCTCTGTTAGCTGACCTCCTTCATCGTATCCTACATATCCTGGAGGTGAACCTATTAATTTAGAAACACTATGTGCTTCCATAAATTCAGACATATCAAGACGTATTAATTGATTTTCATTTCCAAATAAATTTTCTGCTAATGCTTTTGTAAGTTCAGTTTTACCAACTCCTGTTGGACCTAGGAACATAAATGATCCTATTGGTCTGTTTTCATTTTGAAGTCCAACTCTTGCTCTTTTAATAGCTCTAGCTAATGCTTCAACTGCATCATCTTGACCAATTACACGTTTTTTTAATTCTAAATCTAAGTTTTTCAATTTTTCAGATTCAGTTTTTGTAAGCTTAGTAACCGGGATTTTTGTCCATGCAGATACTACATTTGCAATGTCTTCTGCATTTACACTTGCCTCTTTATTTTCTTCTTTTTTCTTCCAATTTTCTCTTGCTTTATTTACTTTATCTTTTAGCTCCTTTTCCTCATCTCTTAATTTTGCAGCCTTTTCAAATGATTGAGAAATTATAGCTTCTTCTTTTTCCTTAGAAACTTTTTCTATTTTGTTTTCCATGTCTAATATATTTTTAGGCATAGTTACGGTTCTCAATTTTATTTTTGAACAAGCTTCATCTATTAAATCAATAGCCTTGTCTGGTAAAAATCTATCATTTATATATCTCTCAGATAAATCAACAGCAGCTTTTATTGCTTCATCTGTAATTTTTACTTTATGATGTGCTTCATACTTATCTTTAAGTCCCCTTAATATTTTTACTGTATCTTCTGTTGTAGGTTCATCTACAATAACTGTCTGAAATCTTCTCTCAAGTGCAGCATCCTTTTCAATATGTTTTCTATACTCATTTAGAGTTGTTGCCCCTATTATTTGAATTTCACCTCTTGATAAAAGTGGTTTTAATATATTAGCTGCATCCATTGCTCCCTCTGCAGCTCCAGCACCTATTATAGTATGCATTTCATCAATAAATAAAATTATATTACCAGCTTTTTTTATTTCTTGTAAAACATTTTTTAATCTTTCCTCAAAATCGCCCCTATATTTAGCACCTGCAATCATTGCCGACATATCAAGTGATACAACTTTTTTATTTTTTAATATTTCTGGCACCTTATTATCAACAATCATTTGTGCTAAACCTTCTACAACAGCTGTTTTACCAACACCTGGTTCACCAATTAAAACAGGGTTATTTTTAGTTCTTCTACTTAATATTTCAATTATTCTTTGAATTTCATTTTTTCTCCCTATAACAGGATCTAACTTTGATTCTTTAGCAAGTGCCGTTAAGTTTTTGCCATACTGATTTAATGTTGGTGTATTGGTATCAACAGAAGAGGAAAATGATGAATCAGAATAGTTTGCAACTGGTGAATCTTCACTTAAAAGTCTAAGTAAATCTGCAAATATCCTTTGTGGATCAATATTTGTATCAATAAGTATTCTAACCGCTACACTATCAATTTCCCTCATAAGTGCTAAAAGAATATGCTCTGTTCCAACATAATTTTGTCCCATTCTCATTGCCTCTTTAGCACTATTTTCAATTATTCTTTTTGCTCTTGGAGTAAATTCTGGATCGCTTTCTAAGGTATTCATTACTCCATCAATTCTTAATATTTCTTCTTCAACATATTCCGGTTTTAACCCTTGAGATGTTAAAATTTTACTTGCAAGTCCTTCTCCTTCTTTTACAAGTCCATATAATATATGCTCTGTTCCTACAAATGAATAATTATGAGTTATAGAAAATTCTTTTGCAATTTCTAAAACTCTATTTGCTCTTCCTGTAAATTCGTACATATTACTTCAACTCCTCTCTTATATATTCTGCTCTTTTTATATCTTCCTCTTCCTTTGATAAATCTTCTTTTATAATAGTTTTTAAAGTATTTTCTTGTGTGTCAACCATTAATGATTGAACTTTTTCTAAGCTAACTTCATTTACTATCTTCATTGAAACTCCAAGCCTTAACTTAGATAAAAGTTTAAAAGCCTCGTCTTCAGACATTATTCTTGCATTTTTTAATATTCCTAATGCTCTATATATTTCATCACTTAAATATATACTATTTTCCTTTAAAACATTTCTTGCTTTTCTTTCTTGTGATATTATTGTTCCTACAATTGCCTTTATTTTATTAATGATTTCATCATCACTAAGTCCTAAAGTTTGTCTATTTGACACTTGATATATATGACCATAACCTGATGTATTCTCTCCATAAAGGCCCCTTACTGAAAGTCCAAAACTTGTTGCCTCATCAATTATTTTAGGTAAAAGACCTAATCTTGCAAGTGCAGGTAAATGAAGCATAACAGAAACCCTCATAGCCGCTCCTACATTACTTGGACATGATGTTATGTATCCATATTTATCACTATATGAAAATTTTAATTTTTCTTCTAGTTTATCAGTAAATGATATAAGATTATTATAACATTTATCAATATCAAAACCACTCTCAAAAGCCTGAATTCTTAAGTGGTCTTCCTCATTTAACATAGCAACAATACTTGAATCTTTGTTTGTTACAATAGCCGTATCTGATAAATCTAATAATTCCTTAGATATTAAATGTTCTTCCACTAAACTACCAAGAGTAGTTTCATCTATATCTTCTGTTTTAAAGAAATTATACTCTTTTAAGTTTATACTATTTTTCACTTTATCTAGTAAATTTTGCTTTTCTTTTTTCTTCATTATGTTTGGAAATTTATATCCATCTATACTCCTTGCAAACCTAAGTCTTGTTGAAATTACAACATCAGAATCTTTTGAAATTTCTTTATACCACATTTATTTCACCACCTAATTATTTTCTTTTACTTTTTTCTATTTTTTTTATTTTATCACGTACAACTGCAGCCTTCTCATATTCCTCATTTTCCACTAAAGTTTTTAATTCATTTTTTAAAGATGCTACTTCATCTAATTTATCTATTTTATCTTTTTGTATACTTTTAGCATTTGAAATACGTTTTTTATTACTTAATTTTATATGTCTATTCTTTCCATGCATTTTAAGGAAAATATTATCTAGTCTATCTTCAAATGTATCGTAACAATCAGGACAACCTAGAAGTCCAGTGCTTGAATAATCATCAAATGTATAACCACATGTAGGGCATTTTAATTCCTCTTTAAATCCAAAATCTCCAAACAAACTTGGAATATTTGTAAACATTGGAGAAAACATATCTGAAAAGTTTACAAAACCTAATTTTTTAGCACAATCTATGCAAAAATGCATTTCTTGTTTTTTACCATTTATATCTTCCATATATCTTACAGTTGCCTCTTTCTTTCCACAACTTTGACATTTCATAATAATCACTCCTTTACAAATTCATTAATATATTCTTCAGAATATCAGCTCTTACTTCATCTCTTTTTATTTTATCAACCTTAAATAAGCTCTTGTCAGAAAGTGCAGCCTTTATAACCTTTGCAGTATTTTTATCTAATAGATTATATCGTATAAAATCATCCAAGTAAATATCTGCGACACTTTGTGACAATTTACTACCAATTTTTTCAGTAATGTTTGATATATATTCTTCTTTAGTAGAATTTACTCTACTAATTTTTATATATCCACCACCTCCTCTTCGACTTTCTACATAAAATCCAAGTTCAGGTATAAACCTTGTGGATATTACATAGTTTATTTGCGATGGTACACAATTAAATCTATCAGCAAGTGCACTCCTATTTAATTCTGCTACTTCATTTTGTGTTATTATTTCATTTATATACTCTTCTATTAAATCTGATATTTTCATTTTAGCCTCCTTTTAGACTTTGACTTTCTTTGACTATTAATAGTATACTACTATACAAAGCAAATGTCAATAGATTTTTATATAAAAGTCAGAAAAAGTCAAAAATATATTTATTCTAATTGTATTTATTATATATCTTTTTATAAAAAATTAATTATTAAATTTTGAATACTTTATTTTATAAAATATAATTTATTTTAAAATTGTTCAAAAGTATTCATAAGTTTACATAACATTTGACTTTGCTATACAAATATTGTACAATATAACTGTAATCGAATTTCATATATAATTATAATTAATTATTAGGAGGAAATTTATATGGAAATTGTAGTATATAACAAGGGCCAGTACTCTTTGGGACAAATAAAGAATGGAAGAATTACAATCATTTCAGATTGTAATAATAATCTTCCAAAAATAAACAAGAATAATTCTAATTCTGAGTATAATAATATTGTTAAGGCTGTTTTAACAGAGATAGACAATATTGAATTCATAGAGGACGATGAATTCTTCACAATCTATGATAAAAGAATTTTTCAAAGTACATCTTTGGAACTTCCAATTTTTGTTAATTTCCTAGGAAATTACAAAGAAACGAAAAAACAGTACAATTACACTATTTTTTCTGATCAAACACTTCTTGCGGCTAATAAGCTTGCAAATGAAGCTAAGCAGATTATTGAAAAAAAAGTAAAGGAAAACACATTTGCTCCAATTTTTGAAAGCTTTGAAAAAAAGCTTGACCAAAATAATGGAGTTTGTGTTATTGAAATAACCTCCAAAAATGAAGAAGCTTTCAGTTTATTTTTGGAAGTTAAAAAATATAAAAATTACAAATTAACTCTTTTTGAGCCCCTGTATATAATCGCCAAGGGGTCTTCTTTTGACTTTATTGAATTAAAAATTCCGAAAAAGTACAAAGAAGATATTCCTCACTTCATTGGAAGTGGAGGCAAAAGAGCAAAAAAAATAGCCAACTTTTTTAATGCAAACTACATCAAGTTTGTATTAGAAAGTTAAAATATAGGCTCAGAACAGGATATCAAAATTTGATATCCTGTTTTCTTATATTAATAAAAATACAGATGGACGAGAAAATATCCATCTGTATCGTAATAACTATACCATATAACAACATAGCATAATTAAAATCTTATGAGTACAGAACAAATAATGTACTCATTATTATATTGTGCATTTTTTTATTTTTTATACAAATTATTAATATTTTTTTATATTAAAATTAATCTTCAGAATTCATAAAATCTTTTAATCTCTTACTTCTACTTGGATGTCTAAGTTTTCTTAATGCTTTTGCTTCTATTTGTCTTATACGTTCCCTTGTTACTTGGAACTCACGACCAACTTCTTCCAAAGTTCTCATACGTCCATCTTGAAGACCAAATCTAAGTTTTAAAACTTTTGCCTCTCTTGGAGTTAATGTTTGCATTACATCTTCAATATGTTCTCTTAAAAGTACATCAGCTGCTTGTGCTGCAGGAGAAGGAGCATCTTCATCTGGTATAAAGTTGCCAAGATTACTCTCATCTTCTTCACCAACAGGTGTCTCTAAAGATATTGGTTCTTGAGATACTTTTAATACTTCTCTTACTTTTTCAACTGGCATTTCAAGTTCAGCAGCAATTTCTTCTGGAGTTGGTTCTCTCCCTAAAGTTTGCAATAAATGCCTTGATGTACGTATTAATTTATTTATAGTTTCAACCATATGTACAGGTATCCTTATTGTTCTTGCTTGATCAGCTATGGCTCTTGTGATTGCTTGTCTAATCCACCAAGTTGCATATGTACTAAATTTATATCCTTTTGATTGATCAAACTTATCCACTGCTTTTATTAGTCCTAAGTTTCCTTCTTGTATAAGGTCAAGGAAATTCATACCCCTTCCAATATATTTTTTTGCTATACTTACAACTAATCTTAAATTTGATTCTATTAAACGTTTTTTTGCTTCTTTATCTCCATGAACCATTCTTTCAGCAAGCATATTTTCTTCTTCATATGTTAAAAGTGGTATTTTTCCTATTTCTTTCAAAAACATTTTTACAGGATCATCGACATTTATATTATCAACAAAATCCATATTTTTAACATCATCAAGTAAAATATCTTTTTCAATTTCTGTTATATCTTCAAGATTTGGTTCAATATCAAGTTCGGCAACAGATTTTGTACCATCTATATTAACAACTGCCATATCAGAATCATCAACATCTATATCATCATCTTCAACAGCTTCTCTATCTTTTCCAGAAAGTAAATCTATATTTGCCTCTTTTGAAGTTTCCTTTGCATCATCCATAATTATATTTAAATTAAGTTCTGCTAAAGTATCATATATTTTTGCCATCTCTTCAGGAGTAATTTCTGCTTCATCTACAAATTTAACAATATCTTTATACTTAACTTTTTTCTCTTTTTTACCTTTTTCAATAAATTTTTTAATTTTTTCTTTTTTTTCTTCTTTAGAGATATTTTTTTTCTCTACTTTTTCATTTTTTATTTTTTCCACTTTTTCCACCTTTTGTTCATCAATTTGTTTTTTACTATTTGAAACTTCTTTCATTATTTACTCCTTTACGATTTTAATCTTGATATTTCAATTATAATTTGATTTAATTCAAATTGCAATATATCTTGCTCATCTTTTGAAATATTTTCCTCTAATCTTTTTAAAATTTCATCTCTTCTATTATATAGTTTTTCCTTATGTTTGTATGTTAATACATCATTTAATAATTTTTCATTATCAATATTTTGTGTGTCTATATATATTATTTCTGTTAATTCTTTTATAAGTTCTTCATCTTTTAACTTAGATAAAATATCAATTTTATTAATGTCATATTGTTCTTTTAATTTAAGTATATACTCATAAATCTTCTTTACATTTTCATCTTCAAAATCATCTATACTTACTTCATTAAAAATTCTTTCTTGTATTTTTTTATTATGGCTTAAAATTAAAAGTATAATATATTGTTCTTGTTTCTTTTTAAGAGTAGTAGTAAGATGCATTTTACGTGTTAAAGACTGCATATCAATATATACTGTTTCATGTTTTTTATTTAGTTTTTTTTCAACTTCTTTTAAAATTGGCCCTGTTCCTATACCATATTTTTTAGAAACTCTATCTACATAAATTTCTCTTTCAATGTCATTATCAATTGAGGCCAAAATCTCAGCTGTATTTTTTAAAAATTGGATTTTTGAATCCATATCATTCATGTTAAGATTCTTCTCAAGCATTGAAATCTTAAATTCAACAAGTGAAATACTTGTATCAATACATTTTTCAAATCTTTCTTTTCCATATTTATTTATATATTCATCTGGATCTTTTACATCAGGTTTATCTAACTTTAATACTTTTACATTAATGCCTCTTTTATGCAATATATCAAGTCCTCTTAATGTTGCATTTTGTCCCGCTGAATCTTGATCATAGCATATTATAACATTATCTGTATATTTTTTCAAAAGGCGAGCTTGGTCATCTGTTAGTGCTGTTCCAAGAGATGCTACTGCATTATCAAAGCCACTTTTTTGAAGTGCTATTGCATCCATATATCCTTCTACAATTATGATTTTATCATGCTTCTCTCTTTTAGCAAAATTCATCATATATAAAGTTTTACCTTTATGATATATTTCATTTTCCTTAGAATTCACATATTTAGGTAAAGACTTGTCTAAAACACGTCCACCAAAAGCTATTATTCTATCCCTTATATCAAATATTGGAAATATAAGTCTTGAAAAAAATCTATCATAGATTTTTCCTCTTTCGTTTTTTACAAGTATTCCAGAATTTAATATATCTTGCTCGCTAAAGCCTTTTTCTTTTAAATAATCCAAAAGTGGTATTTTACCATTTGCATAACCTATTCCATATTTATTTATTGTTTTTATATCAAATTGTCTTTTTTTTACATATTCTTTTACAATATTATTTTCTTCTTTTAAAAGGTTTATTAAATTATTATGATAGTAAATTCCTGCTTCTCTATTTATATTAAAGAATGTTTCTTTTTTGTTTTTAATTTCTTGTTTATCTCCAAACGATTTTGAACTCTGTTCATATTTACTAAGATCTATATGTGCTCTTTCGGCAAGCATTTCAACGCTTTCCCAAAAATCAAGATTTTCAATTTTCATTATAAAAGAAATAACATTTCCACCTTGTGAACAGCCAAAGCATTTAAAAATTTGCTTGTCCATAGACACGCAAAAAGAAGGGGTCTTTTCCCTATGAAAAGGGCACAAACCAATAAAGTTCCTACCACTTTTCTTTAATGTAACGTATTCAGATATTACCTCTACTATATCATTTTGAGATATTACTTCTTCGATTAAATCTTCTGAATAATACGCCATTTTTCCCCCTTCTTTCAATCTATGATGCAACAAGCATTTTTACTCTTTCTTCTCTATTTAAATATATATTTGATGTATTAACAATTGAAATTAAAATTAAAAATACTGTTAATATCATTTGATAATGTGTTATATCAAGCCCAAATACAGATATACAAATGTATAAAAGTATAAAGAAAAGTTTCATTACAGTTGACTTTGTATCATATCTTCTTCTTAAAACAAATGCAAGTATTTCTATAAATACAATATATGAATATAGTAAAACATAATAAGTTTTAGATGTAGAATTTAATATATTTGTATTATTTAATAGATTTGAAACAAAATTTTCTACATTTATGTCCTTAATTCCAGTAGATAAATTAAAGATTCCTATTTTATCTATACTTGTATTATTTATAACTATCATACCTATAAATATAATTAACGAAGCTATCAATGCAATAGTTATTATCGAAACAATGAGTTTACTAATATTGATTCTTTCAACCTTATACAAAGTATCTTTAGTTTTAGAATTTACAATAGAAATAATTTTCTTTGGAAATCCTAAGTGAGTTTTATCAAGATTTACTGTAAGAATAAGTGACATTAAAGCCATTACAATCCATAAATATACACTTATTCCAATTGTAATTGATACTCCAACAAATATACCAAGTACACCGGAAATAACTAAGTATTTTTTATTTTTTATACCAAGTTGTTTTAATTCATCAATTAACTTTTGTATTAAAAGCATTGTAGAAAAAATTATTAATGTCTTTATTAAATTTATAAATATCATGTTCACATCTGTATACACACATGGTAACATTGCAAATCCAAATAATCCAAGTACTGATAATATATCACTTTTAGAGACGTTAAAAATTATCTTCTTTAAAACAAAACCAATAAATAATTTTAAAAATATATACATAAATAAAATAGTATTTTCTATCAAGTATAAATATTTATATATAGATATTATACTCATAATAACCACTATAAAAGTTATGTACACATATCTATATATAAGTGATATATTTCTCTTTACTTTTTTTCTATATAATTTATCTTTTATATAAACATATAATGCAACCAATAAAGCTGTTACAATTATATATACGACTTTCAAAATATTTAAAGTAGGACTACTACTGTTATTATTTAATAGTAACATTACGTCTTGATAACCCATAAATATAATTAAAGCAAGAAATAATATAACTACTAAAGTACGTGAAATCTTACTAATACTCATTTATATCTACCCACTCTTTTTAAAAGTCAACCTCTTATTTTTCTTTATTTACTATATAATTCGTTTACTTCTGCTAAAGCTTCATGTGTTCCTATATCAAAACATTCTCCTGAAAATTCATAAGCATAAAGTGGCATCTTTTTGTATAAATATGCTACTAAGTTTCCTGGTGCATCGCAAGAATTTCCTTCTTCTAAATATGTTTTAATTTGAGGAACAATTTCTCTTGGATATATATATTCAGCATATACTGCATATTTTCCTTTTGGTTCAGCTGGTTTTTCTTCAAATCCAACCATTCTCATATTATCATCGAGTTCAGCTACACCTAATCTTTTTAATAATTCATAATTTTCTTTTCTAACACATACACATGGTGCTTTTTTCTCTTTATAACAATTATAAAAATCTGTAAGTTCAAATTCAAATAGATTATCAGTTGCAAGAACTAATATGTCATCGTCAACCTTTGCATTTTCAATTACAAATTCTATATCACCTATAGCACCTAATCTATCATCATTTGATACTGTACCATCGTTAAATACTTTGATTGGTTTTATATTATTTTTTTCATTTGCCCAATCTTCAAAATGTTTTGTATATTTAGCATTTGTTACTAAATAGATTTCATCAATATCATCAATTTTATTTACTTTTTCTAAAGTATAATCAATTATTGCTTTACCTCCAACTTTTAACAAAGCTTTTGGAAAATTCTCTGTTAAAGGGAATAACCTAGTTGCATATCCCGCACATAATAAAATACATTTCATAATTAATCTCTCCTTTATACATGCAAAAAGTCTACATGTATTTGCTATTATATCATATAAAATTTCGTTTTTCAACATTTTATTTAATATTTATACTCTAAATACCCCCTGCAATCAATTTTGCAGAGGGTATAATATATTACTTTACTTAATTATGAGTTTAAACAGCTTGTTCAGTTGTATTTGATGCATCAACTGTATCTGTTACAACTTGATTTTCATCATCATTTATTTTTTGTTCAAACTCAGATATTCTTTGTTCAGTTTCATATTGTTCAATTCTATTTAAAGCATATAAATATTTTCTTTCTTGTGAAAGTAATGCTTGGTATTCATCATTCCAATCATCGTGGTTTCTTAAATCAGTATGAACATCATTTAATTTTTCTTCAAGAACAAGTTTAACTGGTTCCATTATACTTTTATTCTTTTCTACCTTGATTCCATTATCAACCATATATGTCATAACTTCAGCCATAAGCCTTTCACCTTGAGTATTAACTCCACCTTGTTCAGCATTATCATGTAAAATATCTACTGCTTTTTCAATTTCGTTTACACCAACTTTATCAAATATAGAATCTACTCTAGAATCAATAAATTGTCCATTTTCTCCAAATACTTCTTGACCTTTTATAAACAAATCAACATTATTTTGAATTATTCTTGCTTGTGCTACTGGTAATTCCTCTGTAGCTATTTTTAAAGCATGTCTATCATAATATTTCCTAAATGCACTATTACACATTTCTTGAGATTCTGTGTATGGCTTAAAGAATTGGGCATACTCTCTTAAAACTTCATGTTGAGTTTTTTCACCACTTATATTTTGTCTTAATTCGTCTAGATTTTCTCCAAAATATGCTGTAACTTTATGATCTATTGCATCTGGTTCATACTGTACTTCTGGTACAATATTCTCACTTTGAACTTCTTCATTAGAATTTTCTTGTATATCACTTGCACTATCAAGCATTAAATAGTCTTTTTTACGTCCAAATACCTTAGCAAACATATTTTTAACTGAACTTAAATCTTCTAAAAAAAGCTTCCATTCATTTTTCCAAAATTCTTTCATATAAAACACCTCATTTGTTAATAATAACACTATACTATCACATGTACCACTATTATATATAATTTGTCAAAAAAAAGCAATAACAGCAATATTTTATTTATATTACATTTTTGTTTCAAAAAAGCGATATATAATTTAAAATATACCATATGTTAATAATTACGCTATATTAAAGTTAACCATAATTTTGTTAATCATAAAATAAAATTGCGATCTAAAATCGCAATTTTAACTTTTAAAATTTAAATTTTACTGGTTGAAATAAGAAATCTTTTGCATTTGAACAACCTTGTTTAAAACTATCCCATATTCCAACATCTTGTACTTCAGTTTCTTGTTCTCTTTCTTCTACTGAAGCTTGTAATTGTAAAGTTTTAGGGCTAAATGTAACTGGTTGTAAAAAGAATTCTCCAAGTGTTTGCATATCATCTAAGAAAAGTTGCCACTCATTTTTCCAAAATTCTTTCATTATATACCACCTCTTTTGTTTTTTATATTACCATAAAAACTATAGTAATAGTTTATACTATTATAATATTTTTTTCAACTACATTTTGATTTCTTTTATATTTCATTTATGTTACAAGTATACTTTGCTATATGAATTATTTCTTTATCCTTAAATAAAGTTTGAAGTTTTATCTTCTTCAATCATTCCTATAAATTCTTTGTCAAGCCATCTTTTATTTCTACTTTTAAATAAAATAACACTATCCTTTGTACTTCTAATATATTTATCCAGTTCAGATTTTAGATTAAAAATTTGGGATTCTAAAAGCTCTCCCTCAAATACTGAATTTTGAATATGATTTAAATATTTTTTACATATTTTGTATACCTTAGTTAATACTCTACTTCCATTTTTTTCATCTAAATTTATATCATATACTAATATAACATACACATAAATCACCACCACATTTTAAATCCATCATATTCAATATTCCCTGTTAAATATTTTATAAGTTTATAAATTTCAAGCCTAATTAAATATTCATGTGTAACATCTCGTCCAAGTTTTTTATGTTTTATTGTTTGTTGTAACTTTAAATCAAATTGTTTGGTAATTTCCATTCTTGCTTTATCTTTTATATATACATAATTAAGTCCTTTTTCAAAATCATCGCTTTTTATCTGGTTTTTATTAAACATTGAAAAAATGAGCCTGTCCACAATTATTGGTTTAAATATTTCTGAAATATCTAAACATAGAGAAAATCTCTTTTCAGACGGTTCATGTAAATAACTAATAGTAGGATTAATTTGGGTCATATATATTTGGCTTAATACTTTTGTATAACATAATGTATTTAAATACGATATTATAGAATTTATACTATTATCAGGTGGATTTTTTACCCTTTTATCAAATGATATATTTTGATTAATTATATAATTCCAAGTTTCATAGTATATCTTCCTAATATTTCCTTCTACTCCCATAATTTCTTCAACTGTAGCACAAAATTTTAATTTACTTCTTAACTCATCTATTTTTTCCATATATGATTCTAATGATCTTCCTCTATTATTATAATATGTTAAATTTCTATATATGTTGTATGATGCTGCATCAATAATTGCTCTGGCTATTTTAACTCTTTTATTATTATTTAAATATGACTCAACTTGTTTTACTAATAACTTTCCTGATACTAATGAATCCTTGGAATAATATGTCCCAGTATAAAACCCATAATAATTAAAAAAATGTAAGTTTATTCCTGATGTTGAAATAAAATTAAGTAAACTCGTATTAAAATCAAATTCAGACATAATGTATATATCTCTAACTCTTTCAATAGGTATTGATCTTTTACTGTTATCTTTATATACTATCTCCAAAGTATTATCCTTTCTCTGTAGTCTACCACTTTTAAATAAATAATATGACTGCTTCATAAATACCTCCTAAATATAACATAGATCAAAATATGAACATTTTTTACATATTGAATTATTTAATATCTCTGGAGGTTTATCATATTTTGATATTTTTTCAATATCATTTATAACCTTTTTCAAAGTTTTTCTATCATCATCTCCTAAAAATACATTTTTAGTTTCTTTAATTAAGGGATAATCAATTATAGCACTGATGTTTTGTATTCCTTTATTTTCAAGATAATACATATAATATTTAAGTTGCCATAATCCAGCCTGTTCAATCGATCTTGTCTTTTTTACTTCATGAAGTACAGCACCATTTTTTATAAAGTCAACATTTATTGTTTCATCTATTAATATTCCTTTCTTCTCTCTTTTATAGCTATTTTCATCTAAAATTTTTCCTATTGCAACCAATTCACTATTTTGTTCCATATTTAATTGATTTATATAATACCAAAGTTTTCTTTTGCAAACAAAATAATAATATATCATCATACCTGATATTTTCATTTCTTTACCTCCTTAAAATTGTTAAATCATTATTATGTTTTAATACTCATCATTTTTATTATACATTTCAATGATTGTGTCCTTTACATTCTAATATATTTAAATTAATACGTATCATGGAGTTATTCAGAAGAGCTGTCAAGCATATTTTACATTCTAATATATTTAAATTAATACTATCGAAGAGGAAGAATTAGCACAATATGAGGCAAGCTTTACATTCTAATATATTTAAATTAATACTTATTATTACTATCTACTTTTACCCTCTCTGTTTTCTTTACATTCTAATATATTTAAATTAATACAGAGAGTTACTTGTAGTACAAGCTAGACCTAGTACACTTTACATTCTAATATATTTAAATTAATACCCAGCTACTTGTAATTTTCTAACATTCCTAAATATCTTTACATTCTAATATATTTAAATTAATACAATAAAACAAATTGTAGAAAGTGTGGAAGATGTTGACTTTACATTCTAATATATTTAAATTAATACTAGATGTATCACCAGAAACTATTAGCTCTATATGATACTTTACATTCTAATATATTTAAATTAATACTTTGGTTTAGGACAAACAGTAACAAAAAAATACGTCTTTACATTCTAATATATTTAAATTAATACATAGCTTTAATTGAAAATGAATATAAAATTTCTGACTTTACATTCTAATATATTTAAATTAATACAGTGCATAACCAATTCATTATATCTAAAATTATTTTCTTTACATTCTAATATATTTAAATTAATACAGGTACATCTACAAGCCTAGAGTATCAATTAGTTATAAGCCAAAATCTGTCGATGTAATAAATTTACGTTAAAATTTTAAAAAAAATAATCTAAATTAAACACAAAAAATCATATAATATATCCATATTAATTGATTTTTAGCTACTTTTAAGCGAACTTAAATATATCTGTCGTACACCTATAGTTTTAGCGTTATTTAACATCGACAGAAATTTTTTACATAAATTTATGATCTATTTCTTCATCTAAATCAGGATTTAAATGCAACCCTATATCTTGGTCATATTTTAAATCTATAACTTTTATTTCATCTAAATGATATCCATTATTAGTTATATATTGTATATTTTTATATAACATTTTTTTATTCAAAGATAGTGTTAACTTGTTTATTTCTCTTTTTATAACGTTTGCTTTTTTATATTCTTCAGCCTTAAGCATATTTTCATATTTTTCGAATAATTCAATATTTTTATCATATATTTCCCTTGGTATTACATTTACACTTTCTATCTTTCTTAGCATTTTTTGTGCTTTAGCTTTTGTACTATCATCATCTACAAAATTATCTAATATTCTTAAAGATTCTTTAAATTTGTTATAGAATTTGGAATCTTGTATATTTTCTTTAGAATACAATGTGTCTACAAGGTTTACTTTATCTTTTTCTGTTAGAATTTTATTATCGTATTGGTTTATTAATTGAATACTTTTTCTATGTATTTCTTTATCATATATATATCCGTATACCACTTACATTTTTATTATACACATAAATATTAGGTTCATTTTTTTCATATTTTCTACTTCTATAGCACCTACCACACCTCTGAAATAAACTATCAAGCGTAGACATTTCAGTAAATAAATAGTCAAAATCAATATCTAAAGAAGCTTCAACAATTTGTGTTGTTATCCATATCCCAGTCTTTTCTCTTTCTTTAGAAAAATTAATTATACTATTTTCTTTATTACTTCTATCATTTTTTATAAATCTAGAATGCAATACATTTACATTTTCTATGTTTTTTTCTTTTATTTTTAAATATAACTCATTAGCTTTATCAATTTTATTTAATATCACTAAAACTTTAGAACCACTAGCTTTATTTATTATATTTTCAATGTCATTATCTAAAGAGTTATCATTTATAGATAATTTATGCCTCATAATAGGTTTTAAAAATTCACCAAATTTAAATTTAATTCCCATTTTTTCTAACTCATCTTTATATATTCTAGGAAGTGTAGCCGTCATTATCATAAATTTACCACCAATATCATTTATCATTTTTATTCCCTTTAAAATAATTGCAGTTATTTCTGGAGAATAAGCTTGTATTTCATCAATAATAACTTTAGAAAATGCAAGCGTTGCATATATTTTTTCATATCCATTATATCTAAAAACAAATGGAAAAATTTGATCAATAGTACAAACAATTACTCTATTACCTAAATTTTTAGTCTGTTCATAAAGATGATAATCAAATTTATCTTCCTTTTCCTCTAAATAATCTACAGCACTACTATGAAACAATCCTACATCTTTATATCCAATATCAAATTTAATTCTATCATATATTGCATTTATACTCGTTCTTATCGGTAATGTAAAAAAAGTTTTTGCTATGTCAGACCAAATTGTTGCTGCTTCGGTTTTACCAATTCCTGTTGAACCAATAACCAAAATATTATTTGATATATTATCTTTACAAAACTTTTGTAGCTCATTTTTTCCATTATATCCTTTAAATTTTAGACTATTTTCAGAACACTCACCAAGTGACTGTTCTGTTTTATTTTCAACTAAAACATCTGCAGAGCTGCTATGATCTAATCTATGAAGAAGTCCTTTTAAAAGGCAGTATTTAATATACACTTCACTTTCTTCGTCAATCTTATTTCTTCCCATGACATATCCTAAATAATTACAATCTAAATCATCTTTTAATTTATATTTAATTTCACTTCTTATATTGTCATATCTTGGTAATATATCCTCTTTTATAATTTTTTCAACTAAATTTGGATTTACTTTTTTATGTACCCTGCAATGATGGTAATAAATTGCTTGGTAAATTAACTTTTTCTCGGTATAATTTAAATCATCTGTTGGAATGAACATTGGAGATAATTGTTCATGTTTAATACTTTCATAATCAAACGTAGTGTAAAGTTTCTCTTTACCTAATTTTTCTAAAATAATATTTTGAAAAGGAGAATATACTTTACCAATATCATGATAAACACATGCTATTTCAAGTAAATTCCATAATCTTTCATCAACATTTGGATTTTTATCTACAATATTTTCATATACATTTCTTAAAATTTTTAAATTTCTAAGTAATTTTTCTGTATGCTCATTTATACTCTCCGGAGGATCTGATTTTGCATAAATCATAATTTATCACCTACTCATAAAACATTATAACATCCCCATCTTCATCAACCATAATTTCATCATCTGCTATAGTTTCAAAATTATCCTTTTCAATATATACTACATTTACTTTTTCCCACTTTCTTAGTTCATTTTCTATTACATACTTTGTATTTAATCTATAGTTTATTCCATTTACATTCTCGTATTTTTTTGTAGGAATATAAATACTATGCTTGGGAATTAATTCGTACACTGTGTTTACATCAGTTATCACTTTTACTAAATCAACTCTTGCTATATCTTCATTTCTTCCTAAAGTAAATGTTTCTCTACCATTTATTATACTTTCATATATCTTATCTACAATTTCATCCTCTGCTTGCATATGAATAATTAAATTTACATTTAAAAGTTTATGAACATACATAGGCATTGTAGTCATTACATTTCTCTTAAATTTTTTTAAACTTTGATAATCTGAAAATATGCTCTCATAATCACCTTGTATTGATATATTCATTGGATAATACTCACCAGATTTTGCACCAATTATTTTATGGAACATACCAATTACAGTTGAATATGGTGGCAAAGGATATGTTTCTGAAACTTTAAATGCAAATGGTTTTTTATAGCAAGCTGATTCTTGAAAAAGTTTTAATTTTAAAATTTTCATTTAATCACATTTCCTTTTTACATATAATACTCAGATACTTTACTCTCTATATCTTCAAAAAATTCCTGTACTGTACCTACTTTGTTATCAACCATTTCATTTATTTTGTCTTCATTTGAAAATGTATTTTTTACAATACCTACTCTTGTATCATCTTTGATAAATTCTTCACCTAATTTTAAACTCATGGCATCTTTTAACATATCTACATCTAATTCAAATTTTTCTTTTTTATCGTTTAAGGCAATTCTTCCAAGGAAAAATGGGGAATTTAATGTATATATACCACCTATTACAAACACTGGACTTAAGTTTTCTTCTCTTCCTCTAATATTTCTATTTAAGACTTTTAATATTTCAAGTAATTGAATAACTCTATTTTTCTTTACTTCATTAGAAAGTTCTATATCACAATCTATTCCAACTTTAGATAAATCTATTGTTACTGTATAAGTATAATAGCTTAAATGTTGCTCAAGATTTGCAATGTTTGGATGTTCTTTAATTCTATCAGCCATTCCTTTGTTACTTAAAAATTCAATATCTGACTTATACTTTTCTAAAGATAGGGCATTACTTAATCTAACTACTGCACTACGTACACTTGCCCCTCCATTATTCTCATCAGATTTTCCAATGGTTCTCATATATCCGAACAAATCCATTTCTTCAGAATCTTCTATTGTATACTTGTCTGAAAATTGAACTGTTTTTTTATCTTTATCTACTACCTGTAGATTCCAATTAAACATTTCATTTCCAAGTCTTGCAATATCATATCTTAAGGCTTGTCTTGAAGCAAATGTATATACATCTCCATTTCCTCTAGTTAATTTTTTTAATTCTGCTATATTTCCTATTCCTTCAGAGTAATTTAAACTTTGTGCCTTAAATATCATTGTTATAGTTAATCCACTTTTTTTATTCATGTTATATTTCCCCCTTTTTTTCAAATTTATTTGAAATTAATCCTGCAATAAAGCTATGCCCTATAGAATAAAAATCTATATCTGATTCATCTTTCATAGATTCTAAAAATATAGGCGATACATTTTTTTGAAGAATCATATGGAGTCTGATTACAACATCCATAAATTCTTGCTTATTACCTGATTTTAAACTGTTTAACATTTTGTATTCTAATCCTTCTAATTTATTATCCAATCCTTTTTTCTTTAATTCTTCATGAATTTGTGTACCTATATCATACAAAACATTTAATTTTTTTCCTGAATCTATTATTCTTTTTTCCACATTCATTTCCCCTTTTTTTAATATTTTTAATATAATTCTTACTTTTGACACAATTAACAAGTTATATGAAAATTCTTCTTTTTTAATTACACTTTCCCTTAATCTGTTAAATATGCAAGATTTTAAATCTATATCTTTTAATATATTATCTGTAACTTGTAGCTTTAATTTATTGTCTTTGATTTTTTCTATTGTTTTCTCTGCATACTCTACAAAAAATTTTGCTACATACTTTGGTATATTAAAATATTTTACAGTGCTACTTTCCTTATACATTGCATCAAATTCAACGACAAAGAAATTATCTATCTGCCATTTGCTTATTTGTTTATTTTGACCTATAACATCTAGTATAAGCCCAACTAATGGACTTTCATTATCTTTTTGATTTTTACATCTATTTTCAAAATTTCTATTTTCTTTTAAGAGTCTACTTACACTTGTATCATAGTTTACAAAGCTCATAACACTTTTTTCAGTATATGTATAGCCACCTTTATCATAATTTTTTATTATCTTTTTTGTGTTACAAACTCCTGCAGGTGTACACATATATATAATTTTACAAATATCGCAAACTGGTAGTTTTACATTTTGATTCCAAAAATAGTTTTGCATATTATCACTAGATACAGCAAGTGGTAAAAACATTCCCTCACTATAATTTGATGTAAAGTGACTTGAAGAAGAACATATAGTACAATTATCATGTACAATACTTTTTATATATTCTTTTACATCTTCTAAGCTACTTGTTTTTTGTATAATTCTTTGTATTTTTTTATATACTTTTTCAAAGTCCTCTGTAATCTTTTTACCATAAATACTGGTATTTAAATCTTCTATATGAGATTCTATTTCTTCTATTGTATATTTATTTTTTAGTATATCATTTATATAATCTAACTCTACAATATTACTTACATAATCTTTATACATTATATTTTTTTGTTCTTCGTAAGTTTTTTTATTAAAACTTACATTAAGAAAACTTTGTTGGCCAAAAAATCTATCGCTTAAGGCTTTTTTAAATGAATTAAGTGTTAATATATTATTTATCTCCTTTTTAGCTAAAATACTATACACCGATTCATTTATCTTAAGTAAATGTTCTATTTTATTTTCATCAACTTTACTATCAACATTATTATATACTTCAAGTAACTTTGCATATGTTTCTTTATCAATATTTTTTATCTTATCCATCTGAGTTTTTATATTATCTTTTATGTATTTTTCAAATGTTTTAATCCTACTTTTCTGTTCTTTTTCTTTATCAGGGTTATTTTCTATTATATTTAAACATTTACTTATCCCCTTAATATTTTCTTCAATTCTCATTTTTGTTTTTTTAGCAATATCATATTTTTGCATAAAATACTTAAAATAGCACTCATGAAAGTCATATATTATTTTTGTGTCAAATTCAATATAATTTTTGTTTGTTATAACAAAATCTTTGTTTGAATTTTCAAGTATGTTTATAAATCCTACAATACCTGCGTTATATGCCCAATCTTCTAGATAAATACGTTCTATCATATTTTTCCTCCTTTCTATATTATCTGAAACATACCAAAGCCACTTGATCTTTTACTCCCAATTCCTGCCTTGTACAAATATTCAAGTAATTCTTTTTTTCCATGTAACATGTATATACCAAGTGAACATTCAATCTGTTTTTCATAGAATTTTACTACAGTTTTTTTGGGTAAAATTGGAATTAAGTTAAAATCATCTAATATATCACTGTTAAAATTACATTTCTTTATTTGCTCATTTATATTGATTTTCAATTTTTCTAAAAACTGGTCACTTGAAAAAGAATGATAATAATCTTTTCTAGCTTTCCTATCACGATCTCTTACAACGAGTGGTGATAGAAATTTAATTTTTATATTATTTGTAGTGATATTTTTTTCTGGCATTAAGCATATTTTTTTTAGTATCATATAGTTATTATTTAATGGGAATTTTCTGTTTATAAAATTATTAAAAGAATTGTATAATATTACTGCAAGGTTATAATCTGATGTTGAAATATTTAGTTCAAACTTTTTTTCTTTTACTAAAATTATATCTTTATTAAAAAAAGCCCCATTAAGAAACACAGAAAATGTAAAAGGCTTTATATTGTTATCTTTATATAACGTTTCAAAGTATTTTTTGTCATACTCTGTTAAAGATAATTTTATATAGCTTAGTATACATCTGTGATAATCTAATGGGACTCCTTCTTTTTCCAATTCAAAATATAATTTGTATCTCATTTATTCACCTTCTTTAATGTATAAAATTATATCAAGCAGGAAGTGAAAATATTGTCGAATTTTGTAAGTTGGTGTAAAAAAATATATTTTTTTGCTTTTGTTTAAATAAGAATTAAAAGTACTATATTTTTTATTATAAAATTTAATTATTTTTAAGTTTTAGAATTTGTTATATAGTTTTAAATTGACATATGTACATAATTGTTACAGCTAATGAAGGAAAAAATAGACACTATATTATCTCTAATATATTGTCTATTTAAATATTATACTAAATTAACTAATGATTTTATTATATAAAATTTTTATACTGTTGTTTACCATATCTATATATGATGAAATTTGTTCTAATGACCTTCTGGTCATGAGTTGACATAACTCTAATTTTGAAAATTTAAGAAATGTTTAGTTTTTATTAGTATTTCAGTACTTTCAGAGTTTTCAGTTTTTGGAACATTTGTGTGATTTTAGGAACTTTGGGGAGAATTTTTTCACCAAAATCTCCCCCAAGAAAAAATGGTAAAAATTGGAGGTAAAATTAATGAAAAATGTAAGTTTTAAAAATGAATTAAATGATTTATTATCAGATTGGATTATATTTAGAGATGAGGAATTAGCAAAATTAACAAAAGAAGATAAAAAGCATCTTTTGCACTTTGATGAACTTGAGGACAAGCTATTAAAAAGTTTGCCTTACAAAAATAGAGAATTTGCAAAAGTGATATTAGAAAAGATTTATGATGACTTCTTAGATTTTTGTAATTACTACAATGATAAATATTATAGGGCAGGTTTTGGTGATTGCTTGAATTTAGTAATAATGAGTTTAGGTGGTAAACACTATGGCTCTTAGAAGATATGGTATGCTTTTGAAAAAGTATTTGAAAGAATTAAATCCTATGAAATATAGCAGAATGACTATTGATTGTAGGCTTATGGATTTTTTATATGAAGAAGAAAAGTATTTGTATGCGTTTGCAGATATGGTGAGGCTTTTCTTGAAGCAACAATACCCAGAGTCTAAAACTCACGAGTTTATCGTGATGGCTCAATATAATAATATGATTGATAATATGGTGGAAGAGTATGTGAGAAGTGAAATAATGAAGATTGTGTAGATTGTAATAGCCGAGACTAAGTCTCGGCTTCTACTTAGTTAGGAGTAGAACGTCTATGTTCTTTAACTTTGGTTCCGTCAGCTTTTTTGTAAGGTTTAACCACTACAATTTTCTTTTCTTGAACTCCCCTAACACTATTTTTAGTCTTAGCCATACTATCACCTCCATTCAGCTTATTAGGCAAATGCCCTCCTTATTGCAATTGTCTATGAATAAAAGCAATATTATGACTTGACTTATTATTATTTTAGCATATTCTTTTTAAAAATATTGTCGAAATATGTTTTTAAAATTTAAAAAATGTAGAAATTTAATTTTAATAAACTTCTACATTACTCTAATACTTTTCTTTTTATAAAACATCTAGAATAGCATATCTCATTGGATCATCTTGCGGAAGCATATTTGCATATTTTCTTATTTCGTTAATTTTCACTTTCCCTTCTGTATCAAAAAAATCATTATACTCTTTTTGCATTAAAATATTAATTGCAAAATTATCAACTATACCAATATTATTTAATGCAATTTTTTTGTTATCTATTGTAGAATAATCTAAAATTTCTTCTACTTCTACAATTGATTTATTATTAAACTTTTTAACTCTATAGTACAAATCTTGAATATACTTCTTCAAATGAAATTCAATAATATGTTGTATATCATATAAAACCGTATATATATATGTATTAATATCTTGTGCTCTATTAAATCTTTTCATGTCTTTTATATTGAATTTTTCGCTTTTTATCATTGTTACATATTCATTTCCATATATGTTATTGCAAACAACTAACATATATCTGTTATCTTCTTCCACAAATTTTATGTTTTTTTCTATTATTTTCTGAACACTATCTCCATTAAAAACGTTTATGGCTAATCTTGTTATATATTCTATGTTTCCCATTCTATATTTTACAATATCATTATTGCTCGTCTTCCATTCATATATATTTGATAATTCTTCAATTAATTTTAATGTCTGTTCATAGTTTCCTATATTTTTTAACAAATCAGTATAATATTCTATATCTTCAATAGTTATTTTTTCTTCCACTTTTTTTGCCGTACTATATCCTACAAAATAATCTAAGTTGTCTATTTTTATTTCTTCACCATTATTTAATTCATATTTTAATTGTGTCTTTACTTCCGAGTCCAATGTATATGTTTTTATTATATCATTCTCTTCTTTTTTTACTTTTTCAATAATTTTATTAAAATTAATTTTTACAGGTTCCGAAGATTTATATAATTTAGCCCCTGCAGTTTCTAAATCTTTACGACAAGAAATATTATAAATATTTCCTTGAATATTTATTCCTAATCTTGCACTTCTACCTATCAAATTTCTATAATCTATATCAACGTTTCCAACAGAAGAAAAATTTTTTCCATATATCATTATTAAATTTTGTGCATTTAGATTAACACCTTGTAGCAGAGTACTTGTACATATCATTCCTTTTATATCTTCCTCTTCATTAAAAATAATTTCAACTTGTCTTCTTATATAGGAATCTATTTCTGAGAAATGTACTGCTATTCCATTTTTTAAAAAATCAATATATTCAAATTCTGGCCCCATGTTTTTTTCAATATAGTTTATTAAAGCTTGCATTCTGTAACTAACTTTATCTACTTTAAGTATCTCATTTGTTATTATTCTATTAGCAATTAATTTTATTTCATCCTTATTAGTACAAAATATTATAAACTTTTTTTCAACATTAATAATCTTTTTTAAATTATCTACTATAATTTTTCCCCAATCGCCTAAACTATCTTTTTCAAATTTTTCATAAGCTGAACCTATATATTTTTTATTTGCAAATTCAATTCCTGCATCTTTGCTAAAATCATACCTAAACAAATCTCCATCATTATTAACATCTAACATATAATAATTATTAGAAACAAATGGTAAAATTTCATCGGTTATTTGAATTATATTATCCTTATCTATATTTATATATTTAAAAATAAACGAATTAAGAGGATCAACAATAAATGGCATTAGAAAAACGATAGGCACATTTTTATTTGAAATTATTGATAAAGCCTTTGCTAACAAAATAGTTCTATCCACGCATTTCTTCTTGTTTATATTTACTAATGCTTGTGCTTCATCATTTATTACATAATCAATTTCCATATTTTTATTATTTTCATAAAACACTAGAAATCTTTCAGGAGTAAATAAATATACTACTTTATCAAATGCATTTATAACGTGTGGATTTTCAATTATAGCTATATCACCTAACGCATTCTTTATCTTTCTTCTATATTCATTTATTAATGCTTTTGTTGGTAAGATAAATAATACTTTTTTTATTCTATTTTTTAAAATCAACTCTTTTATTGAATCAATAACAATAGTGGATTTTCCAAATGATGTTGGTGCAGAAAACACTATACTTTTTCTCTCTAAAACTTTGTTCCTAACGCAATATTGTATATCACTTAACAATTTATTATTCTTTTCTCTTATTTTAATAGAGATTTCATCAAATATGTTGAAATACACTTTATTATCTTCTTTATAATTTTCTTCGTATAGTAATGGATATATATCTAACGTAACTATTATGTCACTAATTTTTTCTTTTATTTTTCTATTAATTCTATTTCCTAAATTTTGAATAATATAATTAATCCAAAAAACAATAAATTTTTTTATTGTTATATCTATATCATTCAATAATATATATATCCTTAATGAATCTATAAATTCTTCTATAAATTTTTCATTGTACGTTTCTATGCCATCTCTCAAATTTTGCATATATTTTAAATTATCTATTTTTAATAAAATTTTATTACTGATTTGTCTTTTAATTTTTATATAATTATCCATGCATTTTTCCTTCTATTATTTTTATTACATTTTTATAAAATTCTTCTAGTTTAAAATTTTCTGGTATTTTTATAACAATTATATTTTTGACTTTTATTTTGTTTATTTTTTCACATGAATCGTATTTACGGCACTGTTTCTTGTTTTCTTCCATACAAAATATTTCTTTTTCAAATTTTTTATTAATTTTATTTACCATATCAATTGTATTTATTTTAACTTTACTTTTGGTTATTGAGCAAAGATTAAATTTTGTACATTTTTTATCAATCAGATTTTCTAATTGTCTCCTATTAGAAATTAATTGGTTTAAATTTTTTATGATTTTATCTTTATTATCTTTATTTTCATTTATACGTGTCTTTATTTCATTTATCTTAGATATAACAGAGCTTTCTTTACAAAAGACAGACTTATATCCATCAATAAATCGATTTGATATCCCATCTTCATTCAATTTGCTAATTGATGACTTATACTCACACAGAAAAATAGAAAAATCCTTATCTAAAAAAAGCGAATCAAATCCTTTGGGTACAATTTCAATATCCCTCAAATCTGCTGAATAAGATAATAACTCTATATTAAATATTTTCTCTATAACATAATTTGCAATTAATGGTATAATAGTTCCATCATTCTTAAGATACCCTTTTTGATATCTTTGAGTTTTTTCGTATTTATCTTGTATTATTTCTTTAATGTCTTTCCATGTTTCATCTGTAAAATTTAATCTACAATTCAAACTTATTATATCCTTAATAAATTTTTCCGCCAATTCTTCATCTATACTTTCTATTTTACTAACATTTATCTCTATATAATGTACTTGTTCCGCTCTTTCAGAATTTTTTATTAATTCATTTTTTACTAATTTAATATCCATATTTTCACCATTCTTATTAAAAAGCAAAATAATTTGGCAATTAATGTTAAATCGCTTCATATTTTGCTTTTCATTTGTTTATTCTATTACTTCATAGTCTTCTTGATATCCAAGAATTCTAACATAAAATTCAGCTTCATCCGTATCAAACATTACTTTACCACATTCGCATTTTTGAAAGGCTTTTATCTCATCCGAAAGTATTGTCTGACAATTCTTACATTTTAATCTATGAACTATTTCTTTTTTATTCATATTTATATTCTTCTCCCTCTTCTTTTACACAAGTAATGTCGATATTTTCATTATATTTATATACATTACCATTAACTACTTTCTCATACATATCGTTAAATTGTTTTATAGTTTCTTCATTTTCACTTATATTTAACATATAATCTTCTAAATCTTCATATTTAATAGTTGTATATTTATCAAAAAATCTTGCACCTCTATATATTTCATCTTCAGGAATATAAATATTTCCTTTCATTCTCTTATTGGTAAAATAAAATAACATTGGTTTAAATTTATTTTTATCATAAATTTTTAATTCTCTAACAAGATAGGCATATGTTTTTAATAATTTTCTGTTTATATCAATGAATTTGCCTGTATCGTGGTCATCATTATATTTTATTTCAACATAATATGTGATTCCAGAAGTATTATCTTTAAACAATACATCTACATCGTGTTTGAAATTAATTGTTTCTAAGCTCTCATTTTTTTCGTTTTCTACAATCTTATCTAATAATTTACTGTAATTTTCTTTTTGTTGTTCTTCTGTATATGTATGGGTTTCACAATCAGTAATGTATCGATCAATTAAATTTTCAGTTTCTTTGCTTATGCGAAATTTATTAGACCTTTTTCCAGAATATTCTTCAACTATTTCATTTTTTGGATTTACCAATAATATTTGATGAATTGCTTCTTCAATAAAATTACCAAATTGAATATTCATAGATTGTATTATTCCACCAAATACTCTATATTTTATAGGAATAAAGTGAATCTTCTTTTCATGTTTTTTCTTTAATTTTTTAATTTTTTTATCACTTCCAGCATTTTGTATCATTATTTCAATTGATTTTTTCATTACTTGGTCTAATATATTTTTCATCTTATCCTCCTACAATTCATTTTTCTGAAATTCATATCTTAATGAATCTAGTTCAACAAATTTATTATTATTTTCTACCCAAAAATAATTCCATCCATTATTATTGGTTAATCCTAAATGTTTTGCAGACATTTTATGTATTGATAAAATATCTTCTCCATCATTAATGTATCCATTGTCTTCTATAACACCAATTTTCTCTTGACGTTTATTATAAACTTCTTGTCCTACTTTTAAATAATCAAAACTTATCAACTTATCCATTGGAACCTTTGGTGGTTTTATTTCTAACTTTAAATCTACAACATCATTATGAACTGTTTCAATTTTATTAATTCTTTCTTGTGCAGCATTTATATAATTTTCATCTTGTTCAAAGCCTATAAAATTTCTTCCTGTAAGTTTAGCAACAGCGCCTGTAGTTCCTGTACCGAAAAATGGATCTAATACAATATCTCCTGGTTTAGATGATGAAACAATTACATTATATAATAATTTTTCTGGTTTTTGTGTTGAATGAACTTTCTTACCATCTTTATCTTTTAATCTTTCATTTCCAATACATAATCCAATATTCCAAATACTTCTTTCTTGTTTATCACCATTTAAATGTTTCATTGTTTTATAGTTAAATGTATATTTTGCTTTACTATCTTTTGTGCACCATAACATAGTCTCATGTGCATTTTGAAATCTTGTTCCTGCAAAATTTGGTGCAGGATTAGTTTTTGCCCATATTACATCATTTAGTATCCAAAAGCCCATATTTTGCATTATATATCCTAATCTATATATGTTTTGAAATGCTCCAATAACCCAAATACTTGCATTTTTTTTCATTACCCTCTTACATTCTTTAAGCCATTGTGTACAAAACTCATCATATTGTTTATAATCATCAAATTTATCCCACTCATCTTCCACACCATTAAATTTAGTACCATCTGTTCTTAATAATTCTCCTTCTGTTTGCATAAAATATGGTGGATCTGCGAAAATTAAATCTACACTTTCATCTGGAATTTTCTTTAAATTTTCTATACAATCTCCCTTTATTATTTTATTTATATATTTATCTATATCTATATCTTTCATTATTTTCCTCTTTCTCTATCGTTTATACTATAATAACTACATCTAATCTGCTGTCCATCTTCCTTCAAAATCTTTTATGTCACAAGTTAGAGCTTGTTTCAATTTAACATATATATCTTCACTACCTGGTATCATTTTTAAAGTATTAATTGTACTTGAAATTGCGTTTCTTATATCAGTCAAACTCTTTTTTGCCTTTATCCAATTTTGAGGACTGAATACTCTATTTGCAATTTGTGGTTCATTTGAAGCATTATCTAAAGCCATGTTTAGGCAATTTCCAGCCAACCTCACTACATAATTCAATAAGTTGTTTTGTTCTAATTTACTCAATGCAACGACTGGATTTATTACTGCTTCGCCTGGTACTCCATTAATAATACTAAAAAATAATGAAATAGCATATAAATGATGATATGGTGCATAAGCTCTCATAGCCAACAAAGATTCGTTTAGTCCTAAAGGATTTTCTTTTGTCCATTTATTCATAACTTCTCTTCCTAGTATATTTAATGATTGTATTTTTTCTGGCTCATAATCTTTTTTAAATAATTGGTCAAAATATTTGTCAAATATTTTTGTTGGGCTATATGCAATATTAGGTCTTTGAGAATGCCAGCTTATTAAATATTTACCTAACAATTCAATATCAATAACATAATTATCATCTTTTGATGCAGGTTTAACCTCTCCTCGTTTTGTTATTAAATAACCATTACTATATTTTTGTTCATAGGTTTTTTTCATTTCCAAAACTCTTTTATCATTACTTCTTAAGTCACGAGCCTTAACTGCACTTTGAGAATTCGTTGAAGTACTTATTTTGTCTCCTCTTTCTCTTTCAGGAACCTCATAAAATCTAAACATTATATATGCTTCATTTTCTTCTTTTACCTTTTCACTACAAGATAATATTGTATTTAAAGATTGACACCCATTTACTACACTTAATCCCTTTAATTGTAAGTTATTTTCTTTCAAATTCATCTTTGAACATATAGCTGTAATACCATTATGATAAAAGAAAAAATTATTTGCATCATTATAAATAGTATCTTTTATTCCTTTATTAACTTGATTACTTAATCCTAATGATTGTCTAACATTCTTTTTAAACAAAGCTCCATCTTTTATATTTGGTATTTTTATACATTCTTTTAATGGTATTGCTGCCAAGACCACATTTACATTTGCAAGTTTCATGTTTAAAAATTTCCCATTAGTCAATTCAAGTGTATATTCAATGTTAGGATTTTCTTGACCTAATGCTATATCATATCTTCTTATTAACTCATCTTTGTCAATTATACTTAACGTTGCTGAAAAATCTTCTGAAGTTGTTATTTGTTCTTGAAATATTTTCAAATCATTCTTTGCTGAATCTGTTAACCCTGTTGGAATTAATAATTCAAAATCAATATCATATTCTTCATCTATTGCATTAGAAATTTCATATAATTTTTGTTTTAGTATGCTATTCGCATTCTCCTGCATTTTACTTATATTTTTTAATTGCATCCACGCTGATAACACCTCTCTTAATGGTTCAGCATCAACTAATGACGTTCTATAAAACTTACCTTGAATTATATGTATTACTGAATTAACATCGTCAATATAAACAGCATCAATTTGTTTATCATCTGCTCCATCAGTTATACAATATTTAGTTTGATTTTCATCTAAATTATATATATTTCTTAAATACCATGCTATAAATCTCTGACCATCATTTGCATAATTTTTAGCATAATATGTTTCTTTAATATCATTTTCTATTTTTTCAATCATTAATTTTAATCTCCTATATTTATTACATTTATATCATAAATTTCGTTTTTTCTCAACAGATTAGTCTATATTTTAGTATTTTTTTTAACATTACTGACAATTTTATTTACTATACCTCGTAGAGCAAGAATAGCTGTCCGACAAACAGCCTTACACAGCTTGAAAGCAGAGCTTTCAACGAGTATGACACAACCTAAAAATGTCTGACATTTGCCAGACACCTTCTATTTATTTAATTATTCGTCGCACAATATTTGTGAAATTTAGATATTCCAATCATTTTCAGTCACAGAACTATAAACTACATTTAAGATACATTCTGCTAGTATATAACCAATATTTCTGCCACCTCTCTTTTTTCTTTTGCATCTATTAATAGCTTTTTCTAACAAAGCAGTATTTAAGTTAGTTATCAATTTATATCTTTCATCATCTTTATATACAATAGTTAAAATCCTTAACCCTATTTTTAACATTTCTTGCTCTATCGAATTAAACGCATTCAGTCTAACATTCTTTATTAGTTTATTGAATTCTTTATTTATTCTTTTATCTCCTATTGTATTTAAAAATCTATTTGCATCTTCAATATCTTGCATAGTAAATTCTTCTACATACACTTCTTCTATTTTAGTTTTTTGTTCCTCTACTTTTTTAGTTTCTTCCACGACTTCTATCTTCTTTTCTTCCACTTTTTGCGTTGCACAATTTTTGTGAATTACTTGCTCTTTAGGAGTTTCACAATTTTTGAGATACAGAATATTGGGTTTTCCTACATCTTCCCATTTATCTAAAACTAGTCCTACTGATTGTAATTCTTTATGAATTTTAGTAACTGTATTTCTAGAAACATTTAAAGTTTTCATTAAATATTCTCTTGGATTTTGTATATATACTTTACCTTCATTATCTCGTTTAACATTTTTGTTTTGTGATATTAAATCACTATAGATACAAAATGCTATTTTAGAATTTGTACTTATATTTTTATATTTTTCATCTTCAAAAAGAAATTTATATAATTTAAAGAATCTCATCATATCTAATATTTTTTAAGTGGATAGCCATCTATTTTTAGCTATCCACTTTATGGTTGTTTGCTATTTCTATCTCTCCCACACATTTTATTTATTTTTGAAATAGCTATCTTAACCATTTCTACTCCTCCTTTACTCAGATTTTATAGAAGCTTCTTCTTTTTGTTTTAAGTAGCTATCTAGCACTTCTTTTCTAAATAGTACTTTACCTCCAACTCTGGAACATGGTATTTGTTTTCTCTTTACTAGTTGTGTAACTAACCAGTAAGATACTCCTAAATACTCTGCTGTCTCTTTCATTGTTAGAGTTGTTCTAGTTATTTTCTCAAGTTCCATATAATCACCTGCCTTTCTAGTAATTGATTTAAATTATTTCTATTTTTGTATTGTAATACAATTACTAATTATAATTTTAATTGTATGTATAAGTTTAGACCACTATACAATTAGAATTTTGATGTAATTTTAAAAAAGTGTATGGTATTTTAATTGAAGATTTGTTGATTTTGTGGTATTATTTAACTTAGGTAAATAGTAATTTGAATGTATGATAATCTAAAAAGGAGTAGTTGTATGGTTAAAGTTGAATACAAATTTATAAAAGATGAAAATGAATTAGTGAAAAAAATAGATAACCTAGATAAAAAAGCAAATTCACATCTTATGAAGATTGAAGAACTTTATTATGAGGATTTATTTTTTATGTCTGTGATTGATAAATCAATTAAGTTATTGGATTCTTTTTTATTTGCATTCAGTAAAAGAAATATTACTATTCTTGCTGCATTAACAAGAATTCAAATAGATTGTGTGATTAGGGCATTTGCTACTACTCTTGTTGTAGATAGTGGGGATTTTTGTAAATCAGTAATTTTGGAAAATAAGCAGATTGATACTTTTAAAGATATAAATGGGAAAAAATTAAAAGATTGGTATTTGTGCGAGGCATTAGGTAATTATTTAAATCTTCCAGTATATAATTTATACAAGAAAGTCTGTGGATTTGTTCATTTTTCTTCAGATAGTTTTCATGCAATAACAAAAACTCATAAAAAATACGATATATCAATGTTTATAAGTCGAAATAATAGAGATGAAGATAACAAGGATTTTGAACGAATTTCAATAGAACTCGCAAATCAATTTTACTTTTTTGGCTCAGTACTTATAGAAGATATCTTTGCCTCGTGGTTGGAACAAAAAAAGAGTTGGAATAAGGATTAAATATTTTATAAAAAATGAAAAAACACATTACAAGTTATAGATTAGTTTGAAATATAACTAATCTATTTTTATACCTTCTTCCCCTATCTTGATTTTTTCCTTTATTTTTTATATAATTACCACACAATTATTATTTATACTTTTAATTGTCGGAGGAATTATTATGAAAGATTTACAAATTGCTTTTGATTTAAAAGCTCAAAGTGAATATTTTATAAAATATAAAAAGAAAGAATATACAGATAAATTATTAAAGTCTTATAGAAAAGAGACTAAAAATAAAATTAAAAAATTCTATATTTTTGAAAAGCAACAACCGATTCCTGAAAACATTGGAACATTTTTACTTGCTTTCTTAAATACAGATTTTAATGATATAAATTCTTGCAAAGAATTTATATTTGAATATTTATATGTTAATTTGCTAGTTCTAATAAATAAAGATATTTATACAGAAAGTGAAATACATGGCGATGATTCACTTATTACAGATATAAATAATATAAGTTTTAACATTATCTTATCTGAAGAAGAAATAGAATATTATTTTGATAAAATATATTCTAAATTTAAAAATGACTTTTTAGAATATCAAAAAATGTATAAAGCTTTAGCAAATTTTAAATATTTTGAATTACTACAAAAAGATATGCCTAATAAAACAAAAGAAGATAAATTAAAACTAAAGGCAATAAAAGAAGCAAGTAAAACAGAAACTTACTATACTTCTCTTTCAACTATTGCTTCTACTACTTTAAATTTAAATATTAATTTTAATTTGTTACCATTTTATACAGATAAAAACAAAGACTATATTATAGAAAACATTCCTTATTACTTTTCTTCTAAAATGTATTATGATATTTTGTTTATATCTTTTAGAGAATTTGCATCTTCTAAGGAAAAAATACAAGTTCAAGCTTGTAAAAACTGTGGTAAATATTTTATACCACTAACTGCACATGATACACTATATTGTGATTCTTTATTTGATGGTAAAAGAACTTGTAAACAAATTGGTGCTGAAAAAGCACATTTGGAAAATCTAGAAAAGGATAAATTATTAAAATTATATAGGAGTAGATATCAAACCTTATCAAAACAAGCATCTACCAGTGCGGCAAATAGTAAATCTGCAAAGATGTATGCTCGTTATAAAAAAAATGGGCCAATAGTAAAGCAAAATTATATAACTGGTATTATAACTGCAGAAGAATTTGAGAAATGGATTGATAGTACAAAATTGAGGTAAAGGAGAATCTAATTATGAATATAGAAACACACACACAACAATTAATATCAACATTAAAAAGGCTTTTATATAAAAGTGAGGAATTTGTATTGTTTGATATATTAAACAATTCGAAACCTTCTTTAACTTTTATTACATCAAATTTCAACAATGAATATTATTCACTAATATTAGAATGTGATATGGACTATTTCTCTGAAAAGTATGGAAGTAATATTCTTAGAGAAGCTGAAAAAGATATTATTGGTTATATGTCTGATATTTTGAGAGGTGAACCTCAGCAAATATCAGAGGTTGTAATAAAACCTTTAATAAAAGATTACATTAATTGGGATGATATAGCAGATATATACACCAAAGATTCTTTAATATTAGATATTGAAAATTTAAAACAATTGCTTTTAGATGCTTCTACTGGTGTAAAAATAGAAACCATAAATAAACAATATATTCTAATCTTTAATAAAACAAATCAAGCTTTAAATAAATTAAATATAGAAAATCCTAATCCTTATAAAAATCTATGGGAAGCTTATCAATATTGGTCTACCAATTTACCTACTTATGCTGAAAGAAGATTATACTTTTCTAATCTATTTAGTAAACTTATTACAATATTAAAAGAAAGTGATGAATATTCTACTTTATCTCTTCCATTAGAATATACTGGTTGGCAAGAATTAGATAGAAAAATTGCCGAAATGAAAAAGCAATTCAAAGAAGCTCAAAATGAAGAACAATTCAATGCTATTGGTGCTATTTGTAGAAGTACATATATATCTTTAGCTAACAAAGTTTTCAATCCTACTATACACAAAACGGTTGATGGTATAATACCAAGTGAAACAGATTATAAAAGGAAATTAGAAGCCTTTATAAACTTCAAATTAAGTGGGAGTACTAATGAAAACTTTAGGAGTTACTCTAAAAAAACTATGAATTTGGCAGATGAATTAACACATAAAACAACTGCTAATAGAGTACAGACAGCTCTTACTATTACCTCTTTAATTTCAGTTGTTAATATTATAAAAATTCTGGATGAAAGTACTTTAAAATTTTAAAACAATTTATTATATTAAAAAGCACTTGGCAAAAACTATCTACTAAGTTACTTGGCAAGTACTTTTTATTTATAATATTAATTGTTTAAATGAAATTATTAATATAGTAGTTGGAATTAGAAATACAAATAATTTTAGTATATTAATTAATGCTAACCACAGATAATATTTAAATATACTAAATTTATCAACTGAAACCTCTTTATCTTTTAATGCATATTTTATATAATCTTTTTCAAGGTGATTTTCTACTCCATCCAATAATTCAATATAATTTTTAGAAAATTTTTCAAAAATGTCTTTGTTCATATTCTTTAATTCTATAGCACATTCAATCTTATAATACAATAAGTTTAATTCATTATAATTGGTTTTCATTTTAATATATCTTTCTTTATAGTTTCTTCCTTCAAAATATAGAAAAAGTATTGTTACCATTACAGATAAAACTATTGTGCAAACATCCATATTTTGATTTTTGTTAACATAGTTTAATATTGATACTGCTGCTAGAACTGCCGAATAATATATTGATAAAAAGGCTATAAACTCGTTGTTTTTCTTTAACCTTTCAGCTGTGTTTATTCTAGATCTATATGTTTTCCATACTCTATTTTTTAAGCTTAAAAAATTATTATATAATTCTTTTTCCATTTCTCTCCTATCCTGATATTTGATCAATATCCTTTTCCAAATTTTTTAATGTTCTATATAAGTTATATCTATATCTATAATCGAGTTCCTCTGTAGAAAATGCTTCTACCCCTTCTAATAAACAAATTTCCTTTAAAAACTTCTTTTTCTCATCATCGTTTACTTTATTTAAATTTAATAAATATGTTGAGTTACTCATATTAAAATTGATTTCGTAATAAGCTTTGGTAAATTTTTTTACACTATCTAAGTCTATATATCTTTCTATTTTAAACCTTTTAATGAATTTATTAACCAGTATATCCATTTTATTTAAAAGTGTCTTATCATTTATACAACTAAAATAATATAACCAACCATACTTTTTACCATCAACTAAAATACCAGTTATTTTAATATTTAATAACCAGATAAATTTTTTTATTTGATTATCATCTTTCTCAGGAAGTAAATAGAAATTTTTAAAGACTTTTTCTATGTTTCTCTCAAATTTTAATATAGAACTTTTTCTAACACTTATTAATTTTCCTTCAAATTTATACCCTAAATATTCTAATCCATCTGTTATTTTTCCTTCTTTTGTCTTATTTTCATTTATAACTAATAATTTTCTTCTTTGCAAATCATATTCAATCTTTTTATATAGCTCGTTTATTATTTCTTTATTTTCAGCAAAAATAATAATATCATCTATATATCTATAATATTTAATGTCTTTATTGTTTTTTAATTCAATATCAAGATCATGCATATATATATTTGATAACAATGTTGCAATTGATATTCCTTGTGGCACACCCAATATATTTTCTTCTTTTGGATCTGTTTCATCTACTTTTTGAGGATTCTTAAGAATTTTTATTACTAAGTCAAAAATCTTTTTGTTATCTATTTTTTTTGATATTTTTTCTAATAAAATATCATGGTTTATATTATCAAAAAACGAACTCAAATCAATTTTTTTGTAATAAATTAATTTTCCTTCCTTAATTATTTCTGCAACTTCTTTTATAATTTTATTTGCCGGAATATTGAAAGTTTCACCTTCAAATTTATCATATAAATACTTTTTTACTGCTGATATTACTATTCGATCTTTTATTGTTGGAACACATGTCTTTCTAGGTTTAGAATTTTTATTTTTAATTAGTAAATTAACTTTATATGGTACAAACCTATATTCCTCATTATTAATCTTTTCTACTATACTTTTTAATATTTTTATTCTCTCACTATTAACTCTTTTTGAATTTATCTTATCCCATCCCACACTTGGAGAGTAATATATCTTCTCATTTATTGCTAGCTCATTTAAAAAATCAATATTAAAATATTCTTCTAATTCGTTCACCATACTCTCTCCTTAAATTATTATTAGTGAAGTCTTCAAAAATTGCATATTGCATTACATATTTAGATATATAATCATAAAAAAACTTTCTTAGTTAATAGTTTATCTTATAAAAGATCATAATTTATAAATTACTATAGCTTTATAAATTATAAGACTTCACTAATCAGTAATAATATATCATATTTTTCGCTATTTTTCTACTATCTTTTCGATTTTATTTTTCCCATTTTTCGACAATGTTTTTCATTTATATTCTAAACTATACCCTACACTTCAAAAAAATTTTCAAAAATATCAATTGTTGGTTAGACTCTTGAATTGCACCATAGTATAATTAATATATACATTCTTTATATTTCAATCTCTACTAGTAGATTGATGTACTCTCTCCCACACGGAAAGGAGGAAATTATGGCAGGGAGTATAGAAAAAAGAGGTGATAATACATATAGGTTAGTTTACTTTTGTGGTAAAAACCTAGATGGTAGTCCTGCAAGACATACCAAAACTGTTCATTGTACAAAAAAAGAAGCAAAAGTTGAACTTGCTAAGTTTGTTGCAGAGGTTGAGAAAGGAAACGTTATAGAGGGTAACTCTATTACATTTGAAGAATTCGTTGAAATTTGGAAACGAGATTATGGCTCTAAAGAACTTGCGCCCACAACTTATGCAAGATATCTAGCAATATTAAAAACTAGAATTCTACCATACTTTGGTAAGTTTAAACTAGATAAGATTAGACCAACAGACATTATGAAATTCTATGATATGCTTGAAAGTGATACACAAATTAGAAGACTAAAAAATAACAGAGGTGAAAGACTTACAAAACCTTTATCTAGAAAAACGATTTTAGAACATCACAGATTACTTCGTGCAATGCTTCACAAAGCTGTATACTGGCGACTAATTGTAAATAACCCAGCAGAAAGAGTTCAGCCACCTAAAGCTCATAAACCTAAAAGAAGATATTATGATGATGAGCAATGTAAAGTTTTATTAGAAAATCTAGAACAACTAAATGCAGATAATATCAAATACAAAGTAGCTATTATCATAACAATATTTACTGGTGTAAGACTTGGTGAACTTATGGGCTTAGAATGGCAAGATGTAGATTTCAAAACTGGTATAGTAAGTATAAATCGTTCTAGTCAATATTTAGCAGACAAAGGTGTATTTACAAAAACACCTAAAACAGAAAGTTCTATCAGAGAAGTAGCAATTCCAGATTTCGTGATTTCTCTACTTGAGGAATATAAGTCATGGTATGAAGAACAAAAATCCATTTACGGCGAATTATGGATTAATTCGGATAGGCTATTTGTACAAGCAGATGGCAAACCTATGCACCCTTCAACAATAAGCAAATGGTTTGTAAGATATGTTGGTCAAATAGGACTACCTGTAATTAACTTTCACGGATTAAGACACACAAATGCTACACTTTTAATATCACAGAATATTGATGTAGCAGTTGTAGCAGCAAGACTTGGTCATGCACAAATTACAACTACATTAAACTTTTATGTGCATCCTGTAATATCACACAATAAAGTTGCAGGAAATGTGCTACAAAATTTATTGTTAGCACCAAAAAATTGAAAAAAATGATAAAAAGTAAAATGATGATTTTTACTGAAATATATAGTATTTGAAGGTTATATAAGTTTAAGTTTCTCCCCAAAATCTCCCCATTTGAGTAAAAAATGCCAAAAACTGGAGATTTTAGTAAAAATTAAAAATCGCTAAAACCTTTATAGTTCTAGCGATTGCTTAGTGGTTGCGGGGGTAAGACTCGAACTTACGACCTCAGGGTTATGAGACCCCGCGGTCAAATCTCGTTATTTCCATAGAATATTAAAAAGTGCTATTCCGTAAGGTTTCAGAACAACACTTCTTTTTTATTTCTCTTTATTTCCATTGTTTTTTGTTTCGATTGTGGTCAAAAAAGTGGTCAAATTATTTTCTCTTAAATAATCTTTTAATTTTAGTAAATAACTTTTGTATAAAACTCTGTGGTTTATATTCTACTAATTCCTCAGTTGTTTGCGTTGTATGTATTTCTTGTTTAGCTTTATTTTTAAATATATTATCTGGATTATACAGCTCATGAAGTATTTCTTCATACTTTTTATCATTTTCAATTAACTTTGCATCTAGTGTTTTTCTTTCGTCTTTATTACACCAATAATTTCTATATATAACGGCAATTAAATCTTTAGTTTTCTCTTTTATATTCTGTTGGCCTAAAGACTTATATGGATCAATTTTTACACTATAATTTGGATTTGCCACTTTTTTAAAAAAATTTCTTAATTTCAATGGTATTTTTTCTACTTCAGATTTAGGCAAATAATTTAATATTTCAACTAATTCAGCTGATGTTTCAGCAAATTCATTCGTAACCAAATTAATCCTCCTTTTTAAATTTGTTCTTTTGTAGTTTCTCTATTTTGATTTGGATTTTCCATTTCAATATATCCTGTTTTTACTTCTTGGCTTGTTTTTGTTACATTTCTCGCAATTCTTGATTCAGCAATTTTTTTGGCATCTTCTATGCAACCACTTGCGATTGGTAAATCTGTTGTTAAATCAGTTTTTTCTTGTTTTGTCAATACTTCCATTAAACCTTCAAAATCTATCTCGTGAAATCTATGTTTTAAATAGGCTTCCCTAACAATTGGAGATTTTACAATACTTTCATCGTATATTCTACTTTCTGATTCTCTAAATTTTTTTGTAAAAAATTCTTTCATAATAGTATCTGTTTCTGCCTCAAAATCAATAGTTGCTACTTTAGACATTTCTTTTAAATGTTCTGTTGATAATTCATCTTGTATGCAATAGCTAGCTTTTACAAGTTTTCTAGCAGTGTCAGTTTTTAAAGAGTAAAAAGAAAACTCTTCTCCTGGTGGATTATTAGTTTTAGTTACAAATCTAGCTTTATCTAAATTAACACTATCTTCTATATATTTTGCTATGCAATCAATTCTTTCTCCATTACTTATATCTAATCCATATTTCTCACATAATTCAGAGACTTTTTCTTTTCTTTCATTTTCCATTTTATCTGTTTTGGATGAAGAATATCTTAAATTTTGTAACTCTATTGCTGCTTGTACGATTCCTACATCCGTTTCTGAATATTTCTCACTTAGCTCTTGTCCTGCAATTTTTGCACTATATTCTTGATGTTGTTCTTCTGCAATATCAAGCATTCTTCTACAAGAATGATATTTTACAGCTTCTTGTAATAACCTTTTTGTTTTATCATCTGCTCCTTCTAAATTTGCAATAGCACTAGAAAACATTGCTACTCTTGCTATATGTTCTTCTGAATATGATTTATTTTCACTATAATAACCTTTTTGATGTATTTCTTGGACTGTGATTTGTATTTCCGAAATGTCTATGTTATCTTGAAATTCAGCAAATGATAATTGTTCAGGCATATCTGGATTTTTTCCATGCATCGTTTCAAAAGTAGGGGAATCTAGCTCTTGACGTCCTTGCAATATTTCAAGAGTTGTATTTCTTGTGTCAGTTGATATTTCTTGCGTACCATACATTCTTTGAAGTTCATCTAAACGATAATCTACATCTAAATCAATTCCTGCTATAATTTGCTTTTCATACATTGTTGGCTGTAATACATTCTTTTCTCGTTCTTCTCTTATAAATTGTTTGATTTGTGCTATTGTTTCTAAGCCCTCTTGAATTTCACCTTTTTCTATTCTTTGTTTATCAATTTCTATACATTCTGAAAGCATTTCGTTTAAATGAGCTTTATTAAATATAGCATCTGGATTCTCGTTTCCATTTTTTTCTCCTAATAGTTCATCAGCTAGATTAGAATCCATATGTGCATTTCTAACATTATTGAATTTTGTTATTATTTGTCCTATCAGTTCAGGCTGTAAACTTTCTCCATTTTTGAATTCATTTAATAAATTATCAATTTCTTGCCTTGTTTGATTTGCTAATTCTCTTCTATCTATTAATTCAATTGGTATTGTTCTCCCAAGTTTCTTACTTAACTCTATTGCTGCTTTTATGCTATCTTCATCAACTTCTTCAAAACAAATTATACTTGTTGGTTGTATCTTTTTATATTCAGTTACCCCTTCCGAAACATCTTGTATTTCTATATCAACTTCAGAATGTCCACCTCTTGTTTGGTCAGGTAAATTATTAGCAGTATAAAATCTTTGTTGTCTCCAAGTTACAGTTGTATTCTTTCTAGAATCAGAACACAAATCATATGGTGCAGTAGCAGTAACTGCCTCAGCATCAAATCCGCTTATAGAAATAATTACACCTTTTTTATCTCCAAGCGGTGCTGTTCCTGGATTAGATTCATTTATAAAGCTATAACATAAAGCATGATTTCCTGCCATTGCTGATGTATTCCATCTGTCATACATATCACCTTCGGCTTCTGCAGCGCTCTTTCTATAAGCATTCATAACACTTATCATTCTGTTGAATGGTCCATTCATTTTCCTTACCAAATACTCTTGTCCATCTTCAGTATGTTCAACAGATTCTACATTATTTTCTTTGTTATGCTCGTTTAAAGTTTGTGTAATATCTCTACCATAAGACCTTCTTAATGTATTATCCAACATAGTAGCTTGTTTGTATCTTTCAAAAGCTTTTGTTGTATTTTCTTTTTCTACTGCCTCTAAATATGTTTCCTGAATTTTACTTAAGTCTTTTTCTTCAATTAGTGATTTTAATTTAATAACGATTTCCAAAGCTTCTTTTTCTGCTTTTTCCTTATAGGTTCCTAGTTCTTTTCCTTCATACTTTGCCAATAAATCTTCTGGATCGTTTCCATATTTCATTACTAAATCAACTACACTTGCATAGTTCATCCCAACAATTCTTTGAAGATACGCATTCTTTGCATCTATCAAAGTTGAATCCTTAGAATTTATAATTTCATCTAATTCAGCATTTTTATTTGCTACAAAATTCAGTATCTCATCATAACTTTGTATTTTATTTGCTTCTGATGGATTTAAAGCTAAATAAGAAATTATTGTTTTTTCTTCTTCTGTTAAAGGACGTAATTTATCTTGTATTCTATTAGAAGCTAATTTAAGAAATTCACTAGGTTTAGACTTAGATACTGAAATTTCTTCACTTATAATTGAGTTACTTAATTGTTCTATTAAAGGTTCTATAAATAAATTATCTTGTTTTAAATTTTCTAATGCAAAACCAAATGTAGTTAATGCTTCTTTAGCTTTAGCTAATTCTATTATAGAATATTGGACATCTGTATATCTTACTATTTTTTCTAAACTGTTTTCACCAATGCTATTTATAATATCAGGATTAAAAATATCTAAATTCAGTGTTGAAAATAAGCTAGAATTATTTTTAGCAAATTTTTTCATTAATTCTATTTCTTGTTCAGATAGTTCAGTTCTTCCAATACTTTCTAATTTGCTTTTATATCCGATTTGTAAAAGTTCATTAAAATTCTCATTTTCAAAATCTGCATAGTCTAAATATTTAGGATGCTTTTTTATTGCTTCTAATACAACTTTATCAGTTCTGTATTCTTCTGGAATTTTATCTAAAACATCCCAGCTTTCAACTAATGCTTGACCTGGTCCATTCCTCTTTAAATAGTTTTTTCCTTCTAGCATACTAATTGCAGATACAACAATATCTTCATATTGTTCATTATAATTAGTAAGAGCACTTGGCGTTGGAATACGCTCTATTCCAGTAGGTCCTATTTCTTGCAAATAAGCATTTATAATATTAAGACTTATAGCTTCTGGTGGAATTTTTATTCTTCCCCCTCTGTTTTCAAATTTATCTATGAATACATCTGCTTGTTTCTCTTTTATAAAGTCTATTACTTTGCTCTCATACCACTCTCTATATAATTCTTTTTCTTTTTCTGAAAACCCTGCAATCCATTTTTCGTATTCTTCTCTATCTGTATTATTAGTAATTGTATCAAGTTTTCTATCTATTGACGGAATGTCCGTAATTTGAAGATCACTAATATCTTTTAATGCACGTTCGCACATCTCCATAGTTATATTTTGAATTGGAACATATGATAATCCAAAGTGACTTTTATCTCCGTTTGTCTTGTTACACTTATCAAGTAGAGCATTCCATACTTTTTCTGTCCTTTTTTCTCTAGGTACATATAAACTGTCTACGTTTTTCATTTGAGAGATTTTTTTAGTTATTATATCATCAACCCATGTTTCATATTCTTCTTGAGAAAGTCCTTCTTCAAAAGATACCTCTGGAATATGTTTAATAATATATTCAGATTTTTCTAATAATGTTTCATAAATTTGTCTAGTTCTACTACTTTCCGGAATACTTTCTAAAAATTTTTCAACCTCATAGCCTTCTGCTTGCAATAATTTTGCACCTTCATTACAAACTCCCAAAGTTTTTTGTACATCTCTTAGACTACGAAATAAACCTTGAATATCATCAGGGTTATTTCTTAATACATCTATAACTAAATCTTCACACCATTTACTATATTCTTCATCTGTCATATTCTCATCTATTTTTTTATCAGGTAGAGAAGTAATCATCCAATTATTTTTTGATATAGCAAACTCCCATATATCTATATTTTTAGATTCTTCAGGAATTAACTTGAATACGTCAGAAAAAGCGTACATAGTAGATTTTTCTAACAATCTTTTAGAAAATTCTTCATCAAATAACTCTGGTGGAATTTGTTCTAATATTGATGCATCATGAATATCAGATTCAACTCTATCCACCAATAATTTTACAGATGAACCACTTGTAATAACAGCAGGTGCTGTATCAATAAATTCTTTTATCTGCAAATCTGAAATCATTTTATCAGGATTTTTTAAAAAACTTTCAATTAATCCTTGATTAATATATTCTGGCTTTGTACTTAATAAAATATCTGAAAGTTGTTTAAGATTATAAGCCTTTTCACATTTTTCATTTAGTAATTTTGTATAAAATTCTTCATATTTTGGATTATTTTCTCCTGATAATATTCCATCTATTTCAGACATTTCAAATCCGTAAGAATTACACCCCAATACATCATAGGCTTCATCGCCATATATACCAATAATATCTCTTAATAGTTGATTTGCTTCGTCTCTTCCTAAAATCTGTTCTCTAAAGGATTTATCTCCTTCAGAAATTGCAAGTATTGTTGTAAAAGCATCATAATCCATATTGTATTTATCAAAAATATCAGAACAATTTTTATAACATTCATCATAAAAATATCTAATATTCTCTGCAGAAATATCATCTGGTAAGTCTATTTCTTGTCCTAAACTTTCTAATCTTTGGTATATTTCATCAAATATTGTTTCCTGATTATCAATAAAAAACTTAATTTGCTCTTTTGTCATATATTTTACCTCAATTTATTTTAATTCTATCTTCCATCATCATCATCTTTTTCTTTTGATTATCTTCATTAAAATCCTTAAGTCTACTATTAAGATCTCTTAAAATCTCATATTCTTTTTGTTCTTTATCTTCATCAAATTTCATACTTTTTTCCTTCTTTTATACTTTTTATTATATTATAACACAACTTTTTTTAATTTTTCAATATTGTAGTATAATTCACTTAAATTTTTTAACTCTTTTTTAAATTCTTCTATTTTATCATCTGTATATTTATATCTTAATTCTCTTGCTTGTTTAGACCACTTTTTAAATTTAGCTTTTGTAAATTTCTTGCTATTATTGTAATGTAACCCATACATTCTTTTATATTCTCTTTGAAATTCTTTTAAAGCTAAGCTATCTGATATTTTTTCTTTATGTTTTTTCGTTGCACCTATTTCAGCACAACTCTTGCTTGTATTTAAGTATAAATTGCCACAATATTGTTTATCTGTTTTAAGTGGAATAAATAATTTGCCACAATTTGTACATTTTTTTATTACAAAATTGTTTTGTATTACTTTGAATAATTCAAATCTTATCTGATCTTCACTATTATCTAATTCATATATTTCTTGAACTTCAATATTTTTTTCTTTTATTTTTTTAGCAATTTCTAATACATCTAATCTTTTTTCTTCTTTTGTCAGACTACCACTTGCAATATAATTTGTTTTAAACGCTGTATCTAGAAATATGTATTTGTTGGAGATAAATTCAAATAATTTAAATTAAATACTCCTGTACTTTCATACATTAATACTTCGCTTTCTTTTATACTATTATAAAAATATTTTTTCTATTCTTTTTATAGAATTTATTACACTTTTAAATTCTAAACATTTTGCATATTGATATTTTTCTGAATAACTTGTCCATAATTCTTTTACAAATTCACTTTTTTCTATCTCATCAATAACTTTATTTATACTTTTTATATCTGTATCCCTTTTATTGAAAGTTTTTATTATAGCATTTTTTAAATTTTCTTTTGAAAATTCTTTATATGTAATTAAATAGTATAAATCATAATAATCTTTCATCCTACTATTTAATATTCCCCTATTTATTACTGTTTGAAACTTTTCTACAATTATACTCTCTACGTTATATGTCATAATTTTTAAATTTCTATTCTCAAATATCATTTTATAATCATATTCTATTTCTCTTGGTGTAATTAAATCACCTGTAGCTATATCTATACTTAAATTAACTCTTAAATTATCAAATATAGCTAACAAATTATATTTTAATCCACCATAATCATCTTCTTCCCTAATTGGCTGAGAATTTCGTATTTCAAATTTCACTCCGTCATTTATGTCTATGTTTAATATCTCTTGTAATACTTCATATAATTGTTCATCTGTTAACTCTATCCCCTTTATGCATGTATCCATATCCATGGTTGTTCTTGTATCAATTCCCATTATTGAAGATAATAAAAGTCCACCTTTTAATATAAAATTATTTTTATATTTTGAAACAGATAATCTTTCTAATATTCTTTCAAACATATAATTTTGTAGTACTTCGTTTACTGTAATATTACAACTTGCTGCTAAGTTTCTAGACTTATACATTAAACTTTTAGCATTTTTATCATATAATTGCCTCCATATAATTCTTTACTTTGTCATATATATTCATTTTCTTTGCATATTCAAACATTTTACTTGCATTAAATTCTTTACTTTTAATTGCTTTTTTAATTGCTTTATTTCTAATTTCTATATCTAAACTATCTTTATCTTTTATGATATCACACACTGTTCTTTCTAAATTGTATGTTTTAACTTTCATTCCTTGTGGAGATTTTTTTTCTGTAACTCCTAAATTATATAATTCTTTACTAATTTTATAAACATTTACTAAATCTTTAAATCTATGAGGATTATATTCTCTATATACTGTCACATCCATCTTTATTGGAGTTCTTTCTGTCATTTCATAAAAATATAAAGCTGTATTATAAGAAAATATTGCTTTAGGATATTTAAATTGAAATAAATAATACTCATCATATTTAAAATCTTTTGTTACATATATTCCCCTATCAATTCTTTCAATAATTCCTTCTTCTTCCATTCTTGATAAATATACTCTTGATATTCCTTTTTTTTCTAATTGTGCAGGTGTTATCATTTCATTATTTTTTTTCATTATTTTTAAAATTTTATCAATCATATTAATCTCCTTTTACAATTGTGCTTACATTTTATCATTTTGTAGCACAATTGTAAATATATTGTATGTAATTTTATTTAAAATTATTCGAAAATAAACTGATTCATGTGTATGAAATATCAAATTTCTCTAATATTGGAATAGCACCATATCTTCCAGTTAAGTAATCTTTATTGTATGTTGCATCGTTTCTAACCTTTTTAGTATTTCCATTTTCATCTTCTATAATATAATCTGATAAAGAATATAATTCTGAAACTCCATTTTTATCTTTTTCAACAAACCATATTTCATCTCTTCTAAATGTTTCTTTATTTAAATTTACTGTATCATGTGTTGAATATATTAACTGACCATTACCTATATTTTTTTCACTATTATGGAATAAATTAATAATATATCTTGTTAATAATGGATGTAATTTTGCATCTAATTCATCAACAAATAACACTCTTCCATTTCTTAATGTATCCATTAAAAAGTCAAATAAGTGGAACATTTTCATAGTACCATTTGATTCTAATGCAAGTGGTAATGCCTTTTTGTTACCATCTTCTCCATTATGAACTAATTCTGGCTTTACTACTCCATTTGTATTTTTTAATTCTTCTAATGAATTTGGAGATATATTTATCGAATCAATTGTTGCATCGAATGTTCTAATAAACTTTAATAATTCTTCTTTATACTTTTTATCTTCAATTATTTTTAAAGATATTTTATTGTTTAATGCGTTTTTAAAATTTGGATCTCCTAAATCTAAATAATTTGCATCTATAAACCAATTATATACATTATTAAAGTCTTCATTATTTTTATCTATTTTAGCAAATACATTTAAAAATAAAGTCTTCTCATCTACATTAGCTAATCCTAACAATTTATTTTTATTGACTTTTACTTCTATGTTGTTATTTGTTCTATCAAATATTTCGTAGAATTTATTAACTCTTCTTTCATACAACCATTCTGAAATAATTGCATTATTTAATACTTCAAATCCATATTTATATATTTTATTGTTTTCAGCTAGTATTTCTACTTCTAGACTGATTGGTTCGTTGTTTATCATAAATGTAAAAATGTTTTCTTCACTTAAGTTATTGTTTATTTTTGAATCATCACTTACTAAAACTTTCTTTTTCATATAGCTAAATGCTTGTAATACATTAGTTTTTCCACTTGCATTTGCACCATAAATAGCTGCTATTTTTAGATAGTCTCCATTTTCTGTTTTTGCAATGTTATATTCGTGTTCTTTTAATGATGTTGCTTCCATGTCTAGGCAGTTTTCATTTTTAAATGATTTGAAATTTTTAAAACTAAATCTTATTAACATTTATGATTCCTCCTTTACTTTATATATTATATGCTAATTTTCAAAAATATCAATATTTTTGAGATTTTCTCTCAAATCATATTGATATTTTGTTTTTTCTATTATTTACATTATTTTATATAGCAAAGTTTTTTCAAAATTTTGAAAAAACTTTTTTCTTCTGGACTTTTTTTACAGCCCCTTCATTATTTTTGAGAGTATAGAAAAAAAGGAGGCATTTTTCTATGGGTAAAAAAATCGAAATGGATATTATCCAGAAAGAACTGTAGCAACAGAAATGGGAGATATTCCAGTAAAAGTTCCTAGAGATAGAAACGGAGAAATTGATTCCGATTTAGTGCCTAAATATTCAAGAACAGCAAATGGCTTTGATGAAAAAGTAATATCTATGTATGCATTAGGAATGTCTGATAGGGACATTCAAGAACAAATAAAAGAGATATTTGGCTGTAATCTTTCACCAGATATGATAAGTGATATAACAGATAAAATTATACCTGAAATACAAGAATGGCAAAAAAGGAAATTAGAAAGTGTATATCCTATTGTATTTATTGATGCTACTCATTTTCATGTTAGAGATAATGGACAGATAGTAAAAAAAGCAGCCTATGTTGTGTTAGGAATTGATAAAGATGGAATGAAAAA
>ERZ825670.484-NODE-484-length-53743-cov-6.676594_pt1 | contig 53743 bp, 53 predicted proteins | sample MGYA00519929_ERZ825670 | MGnify/ENA primary metagenome ERZ825670 (study PRJEB31778, sample SAMEA3449207) | human gut metagenome | biome: human gut; feature: human-associated habitat; material: faeces | place: United Kingdom | collected 2010/2012 ...
GTTCTCTCATCTATACCGCGCCCTCGATATCGCAGCGCGCCGCGATCCATGCACTCTCGATGCGCCGCGAGATACGAGAAAAATACGTCACCGCATACCGCGACCGTATCTTTTATACAGCAGACCGCATAGAAAAAATTCCGTATCTCAGTCTTGTGCGGCCTAAGGGTACGTTCTATCTGTTCCCCGGCATAGAGAAAACCGGACTCACGGACGACGAGTTCTGCAATGTGCTGCTGGATAAGGCGCATGTCCTTGTAAGCCACGGTAAAGCCTTCGGCACGGCAGGTGCCGGGCACTTCAGAATTGCATGCACAGTGGGTATTGATACACTTAAAATTGCATTTGACCGCATGGAAAAGCTTTCGTTCTGAGCTATTCTCCCTGTTTTTGCATAAATTGCACAATAAATCTGGATAACTTTTCACTATCATCGTTCGAGACGGCTATTTACAAATCCGTTCCGCAGAGTATAATTATCCACATCAAATACGAAATCGCGCATACAAATGCACGGAACGGAGGAAAAGATGAAAAACTTTAACATGATGAAGAAGCTGCTGGCGCTGACGCTCGGCGCCGCGATGCTGCTGGCCGTGATGACCGGCTGCGGCAAGAAGGACACCGCGCAGGAGCCCGCTGACGATCAGCAGCAGCAACAGGAAGAGCAGCAGCCCACCGAGCCCGCCACCCTGCTCGAGCAGATCAAGGCCAAGGGCAAGGTCGTCGTCGGCACCGAAGCCCAGTACGCTCCCTATGAGTTCAAGGATCTCGACGCCAACTTCGCCGGCTGCGATATGTGGCTGGCCCAGCAGATCGCCGACAGCCTCGGCGTTGAGCTGGAGGTCGTGGACATGGCCTTCGACGGCATCATCCCCGCCGTCCAGTCCGGTCAGGTGGACCTCGGCATCGCGGCCTTCACCAACACCCCCGAGCGTGCCGAGGAGATCGACTTCAGCGACCTTTATGAAACCAGCGCGCAGCTGCTGATCGTCAAGGCCGGCAACGCCGACACCTACTCCACCAAGGAATCCCTTGCGGGTCTGAAGGTCGGCGCACAGAAGGGTACCATCCAGTCCCAGCTGATCCAGTCCGCTCTGCCCGAGAGCGAGCTGTTCGAGCTTGAGAAGTACCCTGCCCTCGCCCTCGAGGTCCAAAACGGCAACATCGCGGGTCTGGTCGTCGACCAGGCGGTCGGCGAGGCGCTCGTCGCCTCCAGCAACGGCGCGCTTGAAGTCTCCAACTTCGCTTTTACCGCCGAGGAAGCCTCCTTCGGTAAGTCCGTCGTCATCGCCAAGGGCAACGAGGATCTGGTCGAGGCCGTGAACGAGGTCATCAACAAGGTCACTGCCGACGGCAGCTATCAGCAGGCCTACGACGAAGCCGTCGAGCTGGCTGCCAGCCTTGGTCTGTAAGCAGAACGCAAAATAAGATAACACGACCTACGGGCTTCGCCGTTTCGGCGGCGAAGCCCGCAGTGCTTTGAGGAGGAGTCCCCATGGAATTTATTGAGACGATCGGCAAGCTCGTCGTCCGCTATCACAGCTTTTTTGAGGAAGGCATTGTCAATACGCTCATCATCGCCGCATTCACCGTGTTTTTCGGCACGATCTTCGGCACGCTCATGTCCAGTATGCGCATGAGCAAAATTCTGCCGCTCAAGTGGCTGGCGGTCGCTTACATCGAGTTCATCCGCGGGACGCCCCTGATGGTGCAGCTCATGTTTATTTTCTACGGACTTCCCATGGTCGGCTTCACGCTGCCGGACATTTCGTGGATCCCGAACTTTTCGCGTTTTTCCGCAGGTATCATTGCCATGAGCATCAACAGCTGCGCCTACGTCGCCGAGATCATTCGTTCCGGCGTACAGGCCGTGGACGTCGGGCAGATGGAGGCCGCGCGCAGCGTCGGCTTCAGCCACGGCCAGGCCATGCGCCTCGTCGTGCTGCCGCAGGCGATCAAGAACATTCTCCCCGCGCTTGGCAACGAGTTCGTCACGGTCATCAAGGAGTCGTCCATCGTTTCGGTCATTGGTCTTGCCGACTTGATGTTCCGCACGAACGACGTCATCGCTCTGACCTACAAGAGCCTTGCGTGCCTTGCCATCGCGGCGCTGTGCTACTTTGCGATGACCTTCACCGGCGGCCGCCTCATCGATCTGGCAGAAAGGAAGATGAATCATGGCAAATGAGAAGATCCTTCAGGTCGTTGACCTGTGCAAGAGCTTCCATAAGCTCGACGTGCTCAAGCACATCAGCGTTGATTTTGAAAAGAACGAGGTCGTGTCCATCATCGGTCCCTCGGGCGGCGGCAAGAGCACCTTTCTGCGCTGCCTGAACCTGCTGGAGACGCCGACCTCCGGCCAGATCCTCTTCGACGGCGTGGACATCTGCGCCAAGGGACAGAGCAAGCACATTGACCAGCACCGTCAGAAGATGGGCATGGTGTTCCAGCAGTTCAACCTCTTCAACAACATGAACGTGATGCACAACCTGACCGCTGCGCCCACACGCATCAAGGGCATGGACAAGGAGCAGGCTGAGGCCAAGGCTCTCCAGCTGCTCGGCCGCGTGGGCCTTGCCGACCGCGCCGACGCCTATCCCAGCCAGCTCTCCGGCGGTCAGAAGCAGCGTATCGCCATCGTGCGCTCGCTGATGATGGACCCCGAGGTCATGCTCTTCGACGAGCCGACCAGCGCCCTCGACCCCGAGATGATCGGCGAGGTGCTCGACGTGATGAAGGACCTCGCCGAGAGCGGCATGACGATGATCGTCGTCACGCACGAGATGCGCTTCGCACGCGAGGTCAGCAGCCGCACCATCTTCCTCGACGGCGGTCACATCGAGGAGGATAAGCCCTCGCACGAGCTGTTTGCTCACCCCGAGAGCCCGCGCCTCGTGAGCTTCCTCGATAAGGTCCTCTGAGCCCAATACGGAAAACAGAGCCGCAGCCGCGGCTCTGTTTTTTTCATTTTTTACGCGATCTTGCCCTTGCTTTGCAAGCGGATGCGGTCGGCGATCATGGCGATGAACTCCGAATTGGTGGGCTTGCCCTTCGTGTTCGACACTGTGTAGCCGAAGTAGCGCTGGAGCGTTTCCAGGTCGCCTCGATCCCACGCAGTCTCGATGGCGTGGCGCACGGCGCGCTCCACGCGTGAGGGCGTGGTGTTGTAGCGGCGCGCGACCTCGGGGTAGAGCACCTTGGTCACGGCGTTGATGACGTCCATATCCTGCACGGCGAGGATGATCGCTTCGCGAACGTACTGATAGCCCTTGATGTGCGCCGGCACGCCGACCTCGTGGATGATGGAGGTCACAAGGCGTTCCAGCGCGACGGGGCTTTCCTCCTCCGTCTCCCCGTTCCGGACGGCCTGACGCATCCGCTCGAGCAGCGAGCCGGCCTCGCAGGGCTTTGCCATGAAGTAGGCCGCGCCCTGCTCCATTGCCTGCATCACCATCTGCTCGCGGTAGAAGGCGGAAACCAGGATCGTCTTCGGCCGTGCCGGCAGCTTTGCCATCCGGTCGAGCAGCGCGAAGCCGTCCAGCTCCGGCAGGATCACGTCTGTAATCACAAGCTGCGGACGTTCCCGTTCGATCATCTTCCATGCCTCCGCGCCGTCCCCGGCGCTCCCCACCACGTCAAATTCACCCGTATTTTCTATCGTCTGCTGCAGCATCGTGCGGAAATTTTCGTTGGCATCCGCCAATACGACCTTGATCCTGTTCTCCATTTGCCTGTTCCTTTTCCTTCCTCCTCAATACTTTGGCTTCGACAACCGCATTCCGACGCGAATCGGATGTTTCGTTTTGCCTTGGCTATAAACTATCACATTTGGACAATGTTTTCAAGTAGATTTTTGTCGTTTAGCACAAATTTTATACGACATCGTTCGAGCTTTTTGGACTCTTAGCACAAACTTAACGGCAGGATAACATCTCCTACCGTTAAGTCCTCCGTCAGGCGCTCGCCGCGCTTTGCGCCGTCATACCGGAGGCGGAAAGCATATTTTCCGCGAGAATGCCATAACCTCTCTGCGGGTCGTCCAGCAGGACGTGCGTCACCGCGCCGACGAGCTTCCCATCCTGCACGATCGGGCTGCCGCTCATGCCCTGCACGATGCCGCCCGTGAGCGCGATGAGCGCCGGGTCGGTCACCCGCAGGAGCAGATTGCGCGTGGGCGCGGAGCCGCCGTAGAGCTTTTCGATCTCGATCTCATAGGCGCACACCTCGTCGCCCCTGCAGTTTGCCAGAATGACCGCCTTGCCTGTGCGGACCTCCGTGCGCCGCGCGACGGGGATCGCCTCCCCGACGGCCTCCGGCCGGTTCTCCTGCGGCAAAACGCCGAATATGCCGCACTCCGTGTTCGCGTAAAGCAAGCCGAGGTCGCGCGTCAGATCAAAGTCGCCGCGCAGCTCGCCCGGCGCGCCGCTCGCGCCGCGCTTGACCGCCTTGACGCTCGCCGCCATCACGCTGCCGCGTGAGAGCGGCATGAGCTTGCCGGTGTCCACGTCCGTGATGCCGTGGCCGAGCGCCGCGAACGCGCCCGTCTGCGGGTCATAGAAGGTCACCGTGCCGATGCCCGCCATGCTGTCGCGGATCCACGCGCCGAGGCGGCACACGCCGTCCTGCCCTTTTTTCGGACAGACGGCGAGCTTCACGAGCCGACCGCCGCGGCGCACGCCGAAGGCTGCCTCCCGCTCTCCGTTCTCCGCAAGAAGCGACTGCAGATGCTCCGTCGAGCCGATGGTGACGTCGTTCATCGTCAAGATCAGATCGCCGGCCTTCATGCCGCCCTTCTTCGCGGGAGAGACGGCGCCCTCGTTCTCCGAAAGCCCCACGACCAGTACGCCCTCGGCAAAGAGCTTCACGCCGATCGCCTTGCCGACCGGCACGAGCAGCTGCGTCTCTCCGCCCGGGTCCGGCGCACTCACGGCTCCCGCCGGCACGAGCAGGGCGGAGAGTGCAAAGACCAATGCCGCGCAGGCGGCAGCGCCATGCCGCCCGCTCCGTTTCCGTCGCCTTTCATCCATCCCATCACCTCTCCTGTTCAAAAGGAAATCGTTTCCTTTTGAAATTTTTTTGCCGCGTTTTTGCTTGCGGCCCCGTTACTTTTTGCAAAAGCGCAAAAAATAGCCCGCACAAAATCTGTCGGCATTGGCATGGAAATGACTTGCTTTCGCGGCCGGGAGACAAAAAAAGAAAACCGCAGGTCAAAACCTGCGGTTTTCGGAAAAATTCGGAAAAATCAACGCTCGCGATTGAAAATTTTGAAAATGTCGGCAAAGGGATCGTCTTCCTCCTCAGCCTTCTTCTCCGCCTCGGCAGCCGCCTTGTCCTCTTCATAATTGATGGGCTCGATGCCGGGCTTCGACTCCGCCGCCTTCTTTTCCTCGGCGGGCGCGGCAGCCGCGGCGCTCTTACCGTCGGCAAAGCCGGTGGCAATGACCGTGACGCGGATCTCGTCGTCCATCGACTCGTCGAAGGTCGCGCCGAAGATGGTCAGCGCGTCGGGATGCACCGCGTCCTGCACCAGCGACGCGGCCTGCTCGACCTCCTCAAGGCCGATATCCATGGAGCCGGTAACGTTGATGAGCACGCCGCGCGCACCGTGGATGGAGGTCTCGAGCAGCGGGCTGGAGATGGCCATGCGGGCGGCCTCCTCGGCCTTGCCCTTGCCCGCCGCGCGGCCCACGCCCATGTGCGCCATGCCGGCGTTCTTCATGATGGCGGTGACGTCGGCAAAGTCGAGATTGATGAAGCCGGTGTCGCGGATGAGGTCGGAAATGGACTGCACCGCCTGACGCAGCACATCGTCCGCGATCTCAAAGGCGTTGGCGAAGGTGATCTTCTGATCGGTCGCATGCTTGAGGCGCTCGTTGGGGATAATGACGAGGGAATCGACCTTGCCTTGCAGCTCCTCGATGCCCTTTTCGGCCTGCTGCATCCGGCGGCGGCCCTCAAAGCCGAACGGCTTGGTGACGACGCCGACGGTCAGGATGCCCTGCTCGCGGGCGATCTCGGCCACGATGGGCGCACCGCCCGTGCCGGTGCCGCCGCCCATGCCGGCGGTGATGAACACCATGTCGGTATCCTCCAGCGCCTTGGAAATCTGGGCGCGGCTCTCCTCCGCGCTCTTGCGGCCCACCTCGGGATCGCTGCCCGCGCCCTGGCCGTGGGTCAGCTTCTCGCCGATCTGGATCTTATAGGTAGCGCTGGAAACGTTGAGCGCCTGCTTATCGGTATTGACCGCGACGAAATCCACGCCGCGGGTCCCGGAGCGCACCATGCGGTTGACCACGTTATTGCCGCCGCCGCCGACGCCGATGACCTTGATCCTGACGACGTTTTCAACGCCGGTATCCAATCCGAATGCCATATCGGTTCCTCCTACTATCTCTTGTAGAATGCGGGCGGATCATGTCGGTGCCGCCACAACATCAAGTGTATTCTGAAACAGGTCTATTGTATAACGCTTTTTTCTCGCGGTCAATAGCCGCGCGCGATTTCCCGAAAACTTTTTTACGCGCCCGGCGCGGACGGGATAAAGCGCATCTCGCCCTTGGATTTGAGCAGCATATAGTTGATCTCGCCCGTCTCGTTCGACTCCAGACCGTTTACCAGATCCTGCACGCCGCGGAAAATATAGTCGAGGTCGGAATCCCACGGGAGGCGCACGGTGAAGCGGCCCAGATAGGTGAAGGTGATCGCCTCGGCATCAGACAGGTCGACGCTCCCGATGCCCGCGAGCATACCGTAACCGCCCGCCGTCCGCACGAGGGTGAGCAGTGTCTCCGTCGTCAGCGTTTTCTCCTCACCGAGCGAGAGCTGCGCGCTCAGCGCGGGCGACTCCGGCTCGACGCCCGTGATGCTCGGGCAGCCGGACGGCAGCGTGTCAGTCTGCTCGAGGAGCTTACCGTTTTCGCTGATGAGCCAATAACCCTCCGGCGTGACGACGCCCGCCGCCGCCGCGCACTCCCGCACCGTGATAACGATGGTGTCGGGCAGCGCGCGGTTGATCGTCGCCTCCTCCACATAGGGCAGCTTTTCAAAAATGGCCTGCGCGGCGCTGTATTTGTTGAGCAGGAAGAGGTTATCCTCGATCTCGATGCCCGAGGCCGCGACGACCTCCTCGCTCGTGTAGCGCGCGTTGCCGCTCACCGTGATGCTCTGCACCTTGAAAAAAACGGTCAGCGCCGCGACGACCGCGCCAGCGATGAACAGGATGCACAGGAGCTTCGTCAGGAAAGAAAATCTTCCTCGCCGGCGTCTGCGATTCGTGCTGCGATTTCGTGCCATAGCTTTTGTATCCTTTTCGTTTCTATGTAGTCTCCCGGCGGATCTGTGCGCCGAGCGCGGCCAGGTCGCGCTCGATAGCGTCGTATCCGCGGTCGATGTGCGTGAGCTCCGTCACGCGGGTCGTGCCCTCGGCGGAAAGTCCCGCGATCACCAACGCCGCGCCGCCGCGCAGGTCGGTGCATTTGACCGCCGCGCCGTGCAGCGTCCTCACGCCGTTCACCACCGCCACGCGCCCCGCGACGCGGATCTCCGCGCCCATGCGTGAGAGCTCGTCAACGTGTCGGTAGCGGTTTTCAAAAATGTTTTCGACAAAGACCGTGCAGCCCTCGCTCCTGAGCAGCGCCGCCATCAGCACGGGCTGGGCGTCGGTCGGAAAGCCCGGATAGGGCGCGGTACGCACGGGGCGCACGGAGCGCAGTGCTCCGGTCGAGCGCAGGGAAACGGCGTCCGCCTCGCTCCTCACCTCGCAGCCGCTCTCGGCGAGCGAGAGCGCCACGGTGGACACCGCGCGGTAGTCCACACCGGTGAGCCGCACCTCGCCGCCCGCCGCCGCCGCGGCGCAGAGGTAGGTCGCGCAGACGATGCGGTCCCCGATGACGCGGTGCGTGCAGCCGTGCAGCGCCGCGCCGCCCTCGACCGTGATGATGGAGCCGCCCGCGCCGTTCACCCGCGCGCCCATGCTTCGCAGCAGCGCCTGAAGATCGACGATCTCCGGCTCGCGGGCCGCGTTGTAGATGACGCTTGTGCCCTCCGCGCCGCAGGCGGCGAGAATGGCGTTTTCCGTCGCGCCGACGCTCGGAATGGCGAGGGTGATGTCCGTGCCGCGAAGGCATTTCGCCTTGCAGCGCAGCTCGCCGTAGCGCTCGGTGATCTCCGCGCCCAGCTCACGCAGGGCCGCCAGATGCAGATCGATGGGCCGCGGACCGAGCTCGCAACCGCCGGGGTAGGACAAGACCGCTTCTCCCTGCCGCGCGAGGATCGCGCCCAGAAAAATGATGGACGAGCGCATTTCGCGCATCAGCTCGTCAGGAATGTCGCAGCGCGCCATCGGCGCAGTGTCCACCTCCAGCGCTGTGCCGTCGCGCCGCACGCGGCAGCCGAGGTGGCGCAGGATGGCGACGGACGCGTCCACGTCGCGCAGACGCGGACAGTTCTCGATGCGGCAGACGTCCCGCGCGAGGATCGTCGCCGCCAGCACGGGCAGGACGCTGTTCTTGCTGCCCTGTATCGTCAGTTCTCCGTGAAGCGGCGCGCCGCCCTCGATGCTCAGATAGCTCATGTGCCGTTCCTCCCTTTCCCGATGGGTCAACAAACTAAGCCATAGTATGCGCCCACGGTGCGCCGTGGTTCCGGCGTGAGAGGAAAAGGGGGTGTACTTTCGCGGTGTTTTATGGTAAAATTCCGAAAAAATCCAAAAGCGAGGTCATATCATGAAGGGAAAAACGATCTGCAAAACGCTTGGGCTCGTACTGCTCGCGCTGCTCATTCTCGTCGTGCTGTACGTCGTCTATGTGTTCGCGAGCTACCACCGCATCGGCGATCAAAGTCTCAGCGTAATGCATTGCAGCAGCAGGGACGCAGTCCCCATGGAGGACGCGGTCGAGACCGGCGCCGTCTACCGCGTTTCGTCCGCGAACGCGGGCTTCGGCGCGTACAGTGCCGACTACAGCTTCTTTATGGACGGCGGCAGGGAGAGCCGCGCCCGCAGTCGGCAGGCGGTAGATGAAAATATGCGCGGCATCGTCGCGTTCGTCAAAGGCCTTTCGCCCGATTTTGCCCTCTTTCAGGAGGTCGATACCGACGGCACGCGCAGCTGGCACATCGACGAGACCGCCTATCTGAGCGACGCCATGACGGGATGCGAATTTGACGAGGTGTTCGCGCAGAACTACGACAGCCCCTATCTTTTCTACCCGCTCATTCAACCCCACGGAGCGAATCAGTCCGGCATCGTGACGCTTTCGCGCCACCCCATCGCTTCCGCCGCGCGGCGGGAGCTGCCGGTGGAGAGCGGCTTTATGAAGCTCCTTGACCTCGACCGCTGCTATTCGGTCAGCCGCATCCCGACGGCGAGCGGCAAGGAGCTTGTCCTCTATAATCTCCACCTCTCTGCCTACACCTCGGACGGCGCCATCGCCACCGAGCAGCTTGAGCTGCTGTGCGCGGATATGCTTGCGGAATACGAGGCGGGCAATTACTGCGTCGCGGGCGGCGACTTCAACAAGGACCTGCTCGGCAATTCGCCGGAGATCTTCGGTGTGGCCGCCGGGGAAAACGACACCTGGGCGCAGCCCATCCCGGAGGGAACGATTCCCGCGGGGCTGACGCTCGTCGCGCCCTTTGACGAGACCGCGCCCACCGCCTCCTGCCGCACGGCGTCCGAGCCGTACAGCATCGAGACGACCTTCCGCCTGACGGTGGACGGCTTCCTCGTGAGCGATAACGTGGAGGTCGTGGACAGCGCCGTGCTGGACGCCGGCTTCCTCTACTCCGACCACAATCCCGTGTGGATGGACTTCAAGCTCAACTGAATATGCTCTGAGCCTGTGGCTTGCGCCGCAGGCTTTTATTTGACAAGCGCCATGACGGTCTCATAGATGCGCTCGGTCGCGTCGCGCACGCCGAGTCGGAGCGAAGCCTCGTGCATCGCCGCGAGCCGCGTTTCGTCGCGCAGCAGCGCGGCGGCCTCCGTAAACAACCGCTTGCCGTCCAGCCCCTCCTCGGGCAGGACGAGCGCCGCGCCGTGCTCGCCGAGCACGGCGGCGTTTTTCTCCTGATGGTGGTTCGTCACATTCGGCGACGGCACGAGGATTGCCGGCACGCCGAGCGCCGTCAGCTCGCTGAGCGTGGATGCGCCCGCGCGGCAGATCACAAGGTCGGCGGCGCGCATAACGTCCGCCATGTCGTAGATATACTCGCGCACGTCGAGCGAGGGATGGTCGCGCAGATCCACGCCGTACCCGCTCACCCACTCGTGCATTTTCTGCCAGCCGAGCGAGCCGACGGAGTGGATGTGGTGGAACGGCTCCTTTGCCGCCTCAAGATAAAGAAGCTCCGCCGTGACGCGGTTCATATTTCCCGCGCCGAGGCTGCCCCAGAAGGAAACGACGAGCGGGCGGCCGTCGTTCACGCTGAGCTTTTCCTTGGCCTGCGCCTTCGTCTGCGTGAAGAAGTCGCCGCGCACCGGCGTACCGGTGACGACCACGCGGTCCTTGTGCTTATAATACTGCCGGCAGTCCTCAAAGCCGACAAGAATGCGGTCGCAATGATTTTCGAGCAGTCGGGTCGTCAGCCCCGGAACGGCGTTCGACTCGTGCACCGCCGTCGGAATGCCGCGCGCGTGGCCGTAGCGCACGACGGGATAGCTCGCGTAGCCGCCCGTACCGACAATGAGGTCGGGCTGAAATTCATCGAGAATGGCGTCCGCCTCACGCTTCGCGTGCATCAGATTGCGCACGGAGACGAGGTTATGGCGCAGCTCCTTCGGCCGAAGGGAGCGGTGGAAGGACGAGATGTTGACCGTGCGGAACGGATAGGGCGTGTGCGCGATCAGGTCGCGCTCCAGTCCGCGCTCCGCGCCGACGAAGAGGATGCGGGTCTTCGGGTCTCTCTCCCGCAGGAAGCCTGCGAGCGCCAGCGCGGGGTTGACGTGTCCCGCCGTGCCGCCGCAGGTGAAAATAACGTTCATGCCTTCCGTCCCCCTTTCTTCCTCGCGGCGGTCTGTTTTCCGCCGCGGCATATTTTTGAGCTTTTCAGCCTGGCGGCATCTGCCGCGAAACACTCAGCACCACGCCCATCTCCGCGAGCTGGATGGCGAGCGCCGTGCCGCCGAAGCTGAAGAACGGCAGCGAGATGCCGGTGTTCGGCACAAGATTCGTCACGACCGCGATGTTTAAGAAAACCTGTAGGGCGATCTGCGTGGTAATGCCCACGACAAGAAGGCTGCCGAAGCGGTCGCGCGCGTGGAGCGCGATCCAGTAGCCGCGGATGATGAGCAGCGCGAAGATGGCCATGATGAGCGTCGCACCGATCAGGCCCAGCTCCTCGCAGATGATGGAGAAAATACAGTCGTTGTGCTCCTCGGGCAGGAAGAGGAACTTCTGCCGGCTCTTGCCGAGACCGAGACCGAGGAGACCTCCCGAGCCGATGGCGATGAGGCTCTGGCGCGTCTGATAGCCCGTGCCCGTCTTAAAGGCGTCGTTGAGCGGGTCGAGCCAGATGGCGATGCGCGAGGAGTTGTAGGTGATGAGGCCCGAGAGGAACGCATACGCCACCGCCGCCACACCGCCGATGCCGATGCCGACCCAGTAGCCGCGGATGCCGCCGACGAACATCATCGCCGCGCCGATGCCGAGAATGAGCACGGTGCCGGAAAGGTGCGGCTCGAAGTACATCAGCACCGCAATGAGGACAAGGATAAAGCCGTAGGGCAGGATACCGTAGCGGAGCGTTCTCATTTTGTCCTTCTTTTTGGAGATGCTGTCGGCAAAATAAAGGATGACGCCAAGCTTGGCGATCTCCGACGGCTGAAACCGCATCGTGGTGCCCGGGATACCGAGCCAGCGCGTCGCGCCGTGGCTCGTGATACCGACGCCGGGAATGATGACCGCAACAAGCAGAGCGATGGAAATGCCCAGCGCGATCTTGGCCACGCCGCGGAAGCGCGCGTAGTTGATGCGCCCGATGACGACCATGGCGGCAAGGCCGAGCGTGGCAAAGGCCGCCTGCCGCTTAAAGTAGTACAGCGGGTCGCCCGACTCATAATAGGCAGAGGGGAAGCTCGCCGAGAGGAGCATGATGAGCCCCACGCCGGTGAGCAGCAGCACGAGCAGGAGAAACGGCACATCGATGGGTCCGCGGCCCGCCTCCTTCGCAGCGGCCTCCATGCGCTTCATGTGCTCGCGCTGCTCGCGCCGCAGCTCGCGCTCCTCCTTCGTCATGCCGGTTCACCTCCCCCGATCGTTTTTTGAAATGTGCCTTAGAAATGGTATCTTCCGATCACGCCCCAGAGCGCCAGCATACAGAACACGGCGGAGACGAGCGTGAAGATGGTCACGAGCTTGACCTCGCTCCAGCCGCACAGCTCAAAGTGATGGTGCAGCGGCGCCATCTTGAAAATGCGCTTGCCGTGCGTCGCCTTAAAGTAGGCGACCTGAATGATGTCCGAGAGCGTCTCGCAGATGTAGACGATGCCGACGAGCAGCAGCACGAGCGGCATATCGTAGGCGAACGCCAGTCCCGCCACCGCGCCGCCGAGAAAGAGCGAGCCGGTGTCGCCCATGAATACCTTGGCGGGATGGAAGTTATAGACGAGAAAGCCGATCAGTCCGCCGACCATCGCCGCGGCAAAAACGCCGAGGTCATTCTCATAGCCCCACCACGAGCCGACCACCGCGAAAAACAGCGCCACCGGCACCGTCACGCTGCCGGCCAGACCGTCGATGCCGTCCGTGATGTTGACGGCGTTGACCGTGCCGACGATAACAAAGGCGGCGAAGATCATATAAACGATCCACGGCAGGATGACATAGGTATTGGCGAACGGAACGTAGAGGTTCGGCGTCAGCATCCCCTCATAGCGCATCAGGCAGAGGAACACCACCGCCGCGGCAAGCTGGAGGGCAAACTTCTGGATCGCCGTCAGGCCGAGATTCCGGTGCATTTTCACCTTCTGAAAATCGTCAAGAAAGCCGATCAGGCCGAACACGGCGGCAAAGGCAAACACATAGAGGTGCGCGAAGCTGCCCGCGCGCATGGCGTCCCAGCCGAACACGAGAATGGTGACGAGGATGCCGAAAATGAACATCAGTCCGCCCATCGTCGGCGTGCCGGACTTGCCGGCGTGCCAGGTCGGGCCGTCCTCGCGGATGCTCTGCCCCGCCTTGAGCCTGCGCAGCTCGGGGAGCAGAAAGCGTCCGGTGACAAGCGTGATGAGAAAGCTCACAATGCAGGCAGCGATCAGTTTCATAACGTATTCCTTCCGCCGCGCAGAGCGCGGCTCTTTCGTTTTTATTGGCTCAGATGCTCGCGCACCACCTGCCGCTCGTCGAGCGGCAGCGTCTCGGCGCCGACCACCTGATAGGTCTCGTGTCCCTTGCCCGCGAGCACCACCACGTCGCCGGTGCGGGCGTGGTCGAGCGCGTAGGTGATGGCCTCACGGCGGCTTTCCAGCACGGCAAACGGTGTCGCGCTGTCCGCCATGCCGGCGAGGATCTCGTGCAGAATGGCGTAGGGGTTTTCCGTGCGGGGATTATCCGAGGTGACGATCACCTCGTCCGCGAGCCGTGCGGCGATGCGCCCCATTTCGGCGCGCTTCGTCCGGTCGCGGTCGCCGCCGCAGCCGAACACGACGAGCACGCGCGCGTCGGCAAAGCCGCAGACGGTCGAGAGAATATTTTTCAGCCCGTCGGGCGTGTGCGCGTAATCAATGAGCACGGTGTAGTCCGTGTCCGTCGGCACCACCTCCGCCCTGCCGCGCACGCCCTGACAGAGTGAGAGGGCCTGCGCCGCGTCCTCGATCGGAATGCCGAGGGCCTGTGCCGCGGCGAGCGCGGCGAGCGCGTTGTAGAGCGAGAATGCCCCGGGAATGTGCAGCGTCACGGGGATGTGCTCGCTGTCGCTGCACGCGGTGAAGCTCACGCGGTCGGCGCAGTAATGCGCGTCCCAGCCGACGAGATCGTTTGCAAGTCCCTGCCCGAAGCGTGTGACCGGACAGGTCACATTTTCGAGCAGCCGCGGCGTCCACGGATCGTCGCCGTTGACGGCGGCAGCGCGGCATTGGCGGAACAGACGCGCCTTGGCATCGCAGTAGGCTTCCATTGTACCATGGTAGTCAAGATGGTCCTGCGTGAGATTGGTGAACACGCCGAGCGCGAAGTCGATCGCGCCGGCACGCCTTTGCACGAGCGCGTGGGAGGAGACCTCCATCACCACATGGGTGCAGCCCGCGTCCGCCATTTCGCGCAGCAGACGCTGGAGCGTCAGCGCGTCGGGCGTGGTGCGCTCGGCGGACAGAACGGCGTCGCCGATCATGTTCTGATTGGTCCCGATCAGACCGACCTTTGCGCCCAGGCAGCGCTCAAGGAGCTGCTTGAGAAGATACGTTGTGGTCGTCTTGCCGTTCGTGCCGGTCACGCCGACCACCGTCATGCGTCCCGCCGGCTCGCCGTACCATCTCGCGGCGAGCTTTGCCGCCGCCTCGTGCGCGTCGGGGACCAGCACGCAGGGCACGCCTTCGGCCGCGTGCTCGGTCACGACGCAGACCGCGCCGCGCGCGGCGGCCTCCTTTGCGTAGTCTGCGCCGTCCTCCCGCGCGCCATGCAGGGCGAGGAAAAGGCTTCCTTCTCCCGCCGTGCGGGAATCGAGGGTGAGGTCATGTATCTCCGTCCGCGCGTCCGCGCGGAGGAGTCGGAAGTGATCGAGGGCGCTCAAAAGCTCGCCGAGCTTCGTAGGCGCGTCGTCCTTTCTCCGTCAAATCTTGCTCTCTTTTGCGGTTTTTAATCCGTCACCGAGCTGTCGCTGAACTGGACGCGCACCACCATGCCCGCCGCGACCTCCGTGCCCGGCGTCTCCGACTGGGAGATGGCGCGCACGCTCGCGGAGCTGCCGCCAGTCGCGCCGGAGACGGACATGATAAGCCCCGCATCGGTGAGCTTGCGGTTGGCTGCCGCGGCGCTGTCGCCCACGACGTTCGGCACGATGCACAGCTCCGTGGATTTCTCCGCGCCGAGATAGAGGATGATCTCCGCGTTGTTCGGCACGATCGCGCCGCCGAGCGGCGTCTGGTCGGTGACGGTCTCGCCGTCGCCGACGGTGCGGCAGGAGAAGCCCTCCTCCTTGAGCTTTGCCGCCGCCTCGTCGCGCTTGAGCCCGACGACGTTCGGCACGGTATGATCCGCGCCGACGAGCTCATCGGCGCTGTAGGTCGGCTCGATGCCGAGGTAGGGCAGTATCTCCGCCATGATGCTCGACGCCACGGGCGCGGCCATGTTGCCGCCCGAGCGGTAGGTGCCGGTGTCGTTGCTGGCGCTGCTGAGGGTGAGGAGCATCATGATCTGCGGGTCGTCCGCCGGCGCGCAGCAGGTGAACGAAACGGTGACGCTCCCGTCGATCTGGTCGGCAGTGCCGGTCTTGCCACCGATGCGGTAGCCCGCGACCTTGCCGTTCTTGCCCGTGCCATGCTCGACCTCGTACTCCATGATCTCGCGCACGGTCTTGGAGGTATTCTCGGAGATGACCTGCCGCAGCGGGGTGGTGTCGTGGCGGTACTTGACGTTGCCGCTCTGGTCGAGCACCTCGGAGACGATGTAGGGCGTGCGGAGGTAGCCGCCGTTGACGCAGGCCGCCTGCGCGTTGATGAGCGAGAGCGGCGTGACGTTGAAGTTCTGACCGAAGGCGTAGCACGCCAGCGCCAGCGTGGAGTATTCGATCTCCTTGTTGACGAAGCCGCTCGCCTCGCCCGTGGTGTCCACGCCGGTCTTTCCGGTGAGGCCGAAGGCCTTCATGTAATTGTAAAAGGTCGTATTGCCGAGGCGCAGGCCGATGTTGATGAACGCGGGGTTGCAGGAATTGGCGAACGCCGTGATGAGGTCCTGATGACCGTGACCGGGCGCGCGCTTGGAGCAGTTGATCTTCGCGCCCTCGATGACGACATAGCCCGGGCAGTTGAAGGTGTCGGACATTTTGACCTTATTCTCCTCCAGCGCCATGGCGAGGGTGAGGATCTTGAAGGTCGAGCCGGGCTGGAAGGTGTCGTTGATGGCCTTGTTGCGCCATTGCATATTTTGCAGCGTGTCGGCCGCCGCGGCAAGCTCCTCGTCGGTCATGCCGGCGGCAAGCATCTCCTTGTTGTAGATACTCGCGGGGGCGTTGAGGTCGTAGGTCGGCAGCGACGCCATCGCGAGGATGCCGCCGGTGTTGACGTCCATGACGATGCCGGTCGCGCCCACGCCCGTGCCGTAGCGGCTCTCGAGCTCCTCAAGGCCCTTTTCGAGGTAATACTGCACCGTCTTATCGAGGGTCGTCACCAGACTGTCGCCGTTCTCGGCGTCGAAATACTGCTCATACTGATAGAGCAGCGCGTTGCCGTTGGCGTCGCGCGCGGAGACGACCATGCCCTTTTCGCCGGTCAGCTCCTCGTCATACACGGCCTCAAGGCCGTAGGCGCCGCCGTTGGCGTTGACAAAGCCGATGACGTGCGCGGCGAGCGAGGAATAGGGGTAGTAGCGCTTGGAGGTCGGCTCCAGAAAGACGCCTTTGATGCCGTTGTCGCTGATAAACACGCGGACTTTGTCCGCCGTCTCCTGCTCGACCTTCTTCTTGATGACCTTGTACTGCGAGGCGGTATCCTTCATATCGTCGAGGATGCCGCTCGGGTCCACGCCGAGGATCTCGCCGAGGCCGTTTGCGATCAGATCTTGATCCTGCTCGTTTTTGGCGACGTCGAGAGGCGAGACGCAGACGTTCTCCGCCGTGGAGGAGAGGGCGAGGATGTCGCCGTTTTTGTCGTAGATGGTGCCGCGGCTCGCCTCCACGGTCGTGCGCAGCGTCTGCTGGCGCACGGCGAGCGTCTTGAGCTCGTCGTGCTGCTTGATCTGCAGCTTGTAGAGCTGGGCAAAGAGCAGCAGAAACGTGCCGATGCCCAGCAGCGCCAGCAGCAGAAGCGTCCGCTGCTGGATGATGCGGTTGGCGCGGCGCGCGCTGTCCGGTTTTCTTTTCGGGGGTGTCGGCACGGTCTTTCCTCCTCATACGGCAAGGGGCATAATGGCAAAACAAGGAGTAAGGAAGCTCCTTACTCCTTATGTATAGGCTTCGCTCAACTGAAATATTCCACCACGCTGAAAACGCCCTGCCCCAGCGAGGTGAACACGCGGCTGAGCACGCTGACGTTCTGTGCTTCGCAAAGCTCCACGCTGTCCGGCGCGGAAAGGTCGATGTAATTGATCTGCGAGGAGCTGGGCTTGTTCATGCCCGCGGCGACAGCCGCCGCCTTGACCGTTTCGAGATCAAAGGTGCGCTCGTACTGCGTGAGCAGCGCGACGTGCTCGGCGTCGAGCGTCTTGAGCTCCTTCTGCATCGAGACCACATCGGCGGAAATGCTCGTGAGCTGCGCGTAGCTCATCAGCACGACCACAACCATCGCGGCCAGCGCGGCAAAGCCGAGCACCAGCACGCCGGAGACTCTCTGCCGCTCGCGCACGCGCGGACGGACGGCCTTCTTCTCCTGCCTGCGCGGCGGACGGATGAACTCCTCGCGCGGCTGCTCCCGGCGTTCGCTCTCGCGGCGCGGCGCGCGCCGCTCGGCATAGCGCTCATCGTAGGCGAGATTGCCGACAACACGTCCGCCGCCGTATCTGTAATTTTGTCTGCTTCGGCTCGTGCGTGCCATGGCGCTCTCCTTCGTAAAAGATCTGCTTTCTCAGCATTTTTCCGCCACACGCAGCTTGGCGCTGCGGGCGCGGGGATTTTCGTTCAGCTCCTCCTCGCCCGAGACGATGGGCTTGCGGGTGATGAGCTTCATTTTGGGCTTCTTGCCGCACACGCACACCGGAAACTCCGGCGGACAGGTGCAGCCCGTGGCGAGCGCTTGCAGCTCGCGCTTGACGATGCGGTCCTCGAGCGAATGGAAGGTGATGACCGCGAGCCGCCCGCCCGGCTTGAGATTCTTCTCGGCGGCGCGGAGCATCGGCGGAAGCTCGCCGAGCTCGTCGTTGACCGCGATGCGGATGGCCTGAAAGCTCCGCTTGGCGGGATGCTGCTTTTCGCGCAGCGCCGCGGCGGGCATCGCCGAGCGGATGAGATCCGCCAGCTCCAGCGTGGTTTCGATGGGCTTTTCCATGCGGTACGCACAGATCTTCTTTGCGATGGCGGGCGCGTAGCGCTCCTCGCCGTATTCATAGAGGATGCGCTTGAGCTCCTCATAGCTGACGGTATTGACCAGCTCGCGCGCGGTGTAGCTCGCGCTCTCGTCCATGCGCATATCGAGCGGCGCGTCCTGCTTATAGGAAAAGCCGCGGGCGGCATCGTCGAGCTGCGGCGAGGAAACGCCGAGGTCAAAGAGCATCCCGTCCACGCCGCGGACGCCCAGCTCACGCAGCACGTCGTCGAGCGCGCTGAAGTTGGAGTGTACCAGCGTCACGCGGTCCATATAGTCCGCGAGCCTCCGCTGCGCCGCCTCGATGGCGGTCTCGTCGCGGTCGAGGGCAATGAGCCGTCCTCCCGCCGTCAGGCGGCGGACGATCTCCAGCGAGTGGCCCGCGCGGCCCAGCGTCCCGTCGAGGTAAACGCCGTCCGGCCGGATGGCGAGCGCGTCCAGACATTCGTGCAGCAGCACCGGCTTGTGGCCGTAGTTGATCTCTTCCATCTCAGAAGCCCAGCTCCTCCATCACGGCGGCGAGGTTCTCGGGGTTGAGCTCCTCGGCCTCCAGCGCAGCCCAGCGCTCCGCGTTCCAGATCTCGGCGCGGTTCGATACGCCGATGATGACCACGTCCTTGTCCAGCCCCGCGTAGGCGCGCAGCTTCTGCGGCAGCAGGATGCGGCCCTGGCTGTCCGGCTCGCACTTGGCGGCATTGGCGAACAGCGGACGCATGGCCTTGGTCTTGGTGTAGGGCAGGCTCTCGAACTTCTCGGTGAACTTCGCCCAGCTCGCGTCGGAATAGACGCTCAGGCAGGAGTCCATACCCATGGTAACATAAAAGGTCTCGCCCAGCTCCTCGCGGAGCTTTGCGGGGATGAACACTCTGCCCTTGGCGTCAATGCTGTGCTGATATTGGCCGGTCAAAGCGCTTCCCCCTTTCGGCGATCCTTGAAGCTGCTGTGAAGAGGGCAAAGCAGCGGCTCCCTCTTTTTTCGGGGAAGTCGCTCGGCTCCACTCTCCTGCACTTTTGGGTCAGCAGCACCACTTTTGTACACTTGGCACCACTTTCCCCCACTTCGTATTTTGAGTATACATAAAACGCTTTTGAAATGCAAGCAGAAATTTTCTTTGTTTTCAGGGCTTTCACGCCCTTTTCTGCCAAATTCTTCCAGCGTTTTTTGCTGGAACTCAAACGCACGTTTTATTGTCGAAAGGGCACGAAAAAACGCGCCACAATATCTTGTGGCGCGTTTTACCTTCATCGCAAAATATGTTCAAATTAAAAAACGCTCGAAAAGCCTTTGTCAGATGTAACGAATTTTACTTGTCCTCTTTGTCGTTTTTCTCCAAAGACTTGTTCAGCTCCTCGCGGCGGCGCTGCATCTGCTCGTTGGACGCGGCGCGGAAGCGCACGCGCGTCTGCTTGACCTCGTCAAGCGCCATCTGGACCGCCTCCTCCGTGCGGCGCAGAACATCCTCGGAGTAGTCGTTCGCCACGCGATACATCTCGCGCGAACGCTCCTCCGCGCGGGTAACGATGTCGTGGCCCTTGGCGCGCGCGGCGGTGAGCACCTCGCTCTCGGAGACCTTGCTCTTGGCCTCGAATTCCGCCTTCTGCATCATGCGCTCGACGTCGCGCTTGGCGGCCTCCACATACTCGTCGCGGGCGCGGACAAGCTCCTGCGCGCGCTTGAGCTCCACCGGCATCTGCGCGCGGATCTCGTCGAGCAGGTCGAGCGCCTCGTCGCGGTTGAGCACGCACTTGTCGTTCGACAGCGGCGCGTTCTTCGCCTCGTCGATCATCTCATACAGCATATCCAGCAGCTTCTGTACATTCTCTTCAGCCATCGTTATCCCCTATCCTTTCCCCTTATCCGAGCCGCGGCCGCAGCCGGCAAATACTTCTCGAGCGGCTGATGATACTTCACCATCTCGCGCGCCATGGTCGATGAAATGTGCTGGTGCGCGGGCTCGGCGCACAAAAGCACCGTGTCGAGCGCGCCGCCGGACACATCCTTATAAATGAGCGAGAGCTGATACTCCGCATCGAAATCCATACTGTTCCGCGCGCCGCGCACGAGAAAACGCGCGCCCTTCTGCGCGGCAAAGTCCGTCAGCAGCCCGTTCCACAGCGCCGCCTCGACGTTGCCGAGCGGTGCGATGCTCACGCGCATCAGCTCCAGCTTCTCCTCGTCCGTGAACATCGGGTGCGTCTTTTCGCCGTTCGGCACGATGGCGACGTACACGCGGTCAAAGAGCTGCGCCGCGCGCTCGATAATATCCATGTGGCCGAGCGTCACGGGGTCGAAGCTGCCGGGAAACACAGCGATGCGTTCCTCTCTCATGTCGTCTCCTCCCCATCGCGGCGGTAAAGCGTGACCTTGATCCTGCCGTAGCGGTACTCGCGCGCGACGCGGTAGGGCGCGCTGAGCTTGGGCAGCTCCTTTTCCGCCGGACTCTCCGCGATCATTATACCATCAGGCGCAAGAATGTCAAACCGCGCGATGTGCGCGACGGCGCGCTCGAGCAGATCGTCCGCGTAGGGCGGGTCGAGGAAAATGAGGTCGAATTTCTCGCGCAGGGCATTGAGATAGGCCATCGAGTCGCCGCAGACGACCTGCGCGCCTTCCTCCAGCCGCGTGAGCGCCAGATTCTCACGGATGAGCTTCACCGCGTCGGTGCGCCGGTCCACGAACACGGCGCGCTGCGCGCCGCGCGAAAGCGCCTCGATGCCGAGCTGTCCCGTCCCCGCGAAGAGGTCGAGCACGCGCGCGCCCTCCACCTCGAACTGGATGGCGGAGAAAATGCCCTCCTTGACCTTGTCGGTGGTCGGGCGGGTATCATAACCCTTTAATTCATTCAGCCGGCGCCCGCGCGCCGAGCCGGTGATGACTCTCATACCGTTTTCCGTTCCTTCTTTCGGTTTCTTTTTACATCCTACAAAAAAGCGGCGCACATTGCAAGTGTTCACGCAAAAATATTTTTCCGCATTCGCTTCCCGCTTTTTCGGATAGCTTTGTCGAAATTGCTCAAAATGAAAGTTTTCCTGCGCCCGGTCTTGCAAAATATGTTCAGATGCGGTAAAATGTAAAAACTCTTATAAATCGCATCTATAAGCTGCCGTTTATAGGAGAAATTTTAGGAGAGAGTGTATATTATGGAAAAGAAAAAGCTCAGTCTGCCGGCACAGATCTTTATTGCTCTGCTGCTCGGTATCGTGGTCGGCCTTGCCTTCTACTTTATGGGTAAGCCCGAGATCACGGCCAACTACCTCAAGCCCTTCGGCACCATCTTCGTCAACCTCCTCAAGTTCATCGTTGTTCCCGTTGTCCTGCTGTCTATGATCGACGGCATCGTCTCCATGGGCGACATGAAGAAGGTCGGCTCCGTCGGCTGGAAGACCGTGGCGTACTTCCTCGTCACCACTGCCATCGCCTGCGTGATCGGCCTTGTGTTCGCCAACATCTTCAACAACGCCGGCCTCTTCCCCACCCTCCAGCTCGTTGACGGCCAGGTCTGGGAGAAGGCCACCAGCGCCAACTTCATGGATACCCTCATCGGCATCTTCCCCAGTAACCTCTGGGAGTCCTTCCGCACCTCCAATATGCTTCAGGTCATCGTCATCGCCATTCTTCTCGGCGGCGGCATCCTCACGGCAGGAGAAAAGGGCAAGCTCGCGCAGGATATGGTCACCTCCCTCTACGCGGTCATCGAGCGCGTGATGGCCTTCATCATTTCTCTCAGCCCCATCGGCGTGTTCACCATGATGGCTTGGGTCGTTGCCACGCAGGGTCCCGAGATCCTCGGCTCCCTCGGCATCGTCATCGGCTGCGCCTACCTTGGCTACATCGTCCACGCGGTCCTGTGCTATTCCTTCTCCGCCAAGGCGTTCGCCGGCATCAGCCCCATCACGTTCTTCAAGAAGGCGTCCCCGGCTATGATCTTCGCCTTCACCTCCACCTCCTCCGCCGCGACCATTCCCCTGAGCATGGAGTGCTCCGAGGACCTCGGCGCGGAGAATGACATTTCCTCCTTTGTTATCCCCCTCGGCGCGACCATCAACATGGACGGCACCGCCATCTATCAGTGCGTCGCCACCATTTTCCTCGCCACCTGCTGCGGCATGACGCTGACCCTCGGCCAGATGGTCACCATCGTTGTCACCGCGACCCTCGCCTCCATCGGCACCGCCGGCACGCCCGGCGCGGGCATGATCATGCTGGCTATGGTGCTCCAAGCCATGAACATCCCCGTCGATATGATCATGATCATCTACGGCGTGGACCGTCTGTTCGACATGGGCCGCACCTGCCTGAACATCACCGGCGACATCTCCTGCGCGCTCTGCGTCACCAAGTGGGAGAGCAAGAAGACCGCCGTCAAGTAAGGCAAGCGCCCTCGCTTTTGAACGCATACCTAAAGAAGTGCTGTTTCCCGCGGGAAGCAGCACTTCTTTCTTGCTTTTTTCGGAGTGTGAGCATACAATGGGCGGTGCTCCATCACAGGAAACGGAGGAACGACGCCATGAACCGGAAACGCGGTTATCTTTATATTCTGCTCGCCGCCATGATTTTTTCCACCACCGAGGTCGCGCTCAAGGGGCTCGGCGGCGTCTTCGCGCCCATGCAGATCACGGTCGAGCGCGTGCTCATCGGCGCGCTCTTTCTGCTGCCCTTCGCCCTGCGCAGCCTGCGGCGGAACGCCATTCGCCTCACCCGCTCCGACTGGGGCTACTTTGCCCTGCTTGGCTTTCTGACGGTCACGCTGCACATGTCGCTGCTCCAGATGGCCGTGCTGCACATGGACGCCTCGGCGACCTCCATCATCTACTCCGGCAACCCTGTCTTTGCCCTCGCCGCCGCGCACCTGATCCTGCACGAGCCGCTGAAACGGAACCACCTCATTGCCATCGGCGTCGAGCTGATCGGCATCCTCTTCATTCTCAACCCCGCGAAGCTCGAGGTCAGTCCGCGCGGCTTCGCGGAGATCCTCACGGCGACCGTTCTCTTCGCCATGTACGGCACACTCTGCAGGCTGCGCATCCCACGGCTCGGCGGGCTGGTCATCACGACCTTCAACATGGTCCTCGGCGGACTGGAGCTGCTCGCGCTGCTGCTGCTCGGTCACATCCCCGCCGTCGGCGCGCTCTACCGCAGTCTCGGGCTGGACATTTTCGCCGACGTGCCGTTCTTCGCCGGCTTCACGCTCAGGTCCGCGCTGCTGCTGTGCTACGTCGGCATCTTCTGCGCCGCCTTCGGCTTTCTGCTCACCGCCAAGATCACGGAATACACCTCCGCGACCGAGGCCTCCTTCGTCTATCTGATCAAGCCCGTTCTGGCAACGCTTCTGGCGGTGGTCTGCTTCCGCGAGACCATCAGCGTCAACCGCATGATCGGCCTGGTCTTCTTCCTCGCCGCCTCGCTGTGCGTCAGCGTGCCCGTGCTGCGCGAGATGTGGCGGGACGCTGTTACGGCGCAGCCGCCGCGGTAAGCCTATTTTCACGCAAAAAAGCTCCGGCCGTTTTCACGGTCGGAGCTTTTTCATCCGGTCTCAGAAATCAACGACGCCGTCAAGGACCTTGAGGTCATAAGGCTCAAAGACGACCCTGCGGTACTTCTCTACGTCGAGCGGCACATTCGTCCAGTCGGAGTGCAGGTCGCCGTTCTGCTTGATGAGAATGTCGTAGAGAATGTCGTAGGTCACGCCGTCCTCGCCGGTCTCCACGATGGTAGAATAGGGCAAGGTCTTATGGTAGGTCATGTGCAGGCCCTTGTACTCGAAATGGAAGCCGTTGCGCATCCGGCAGCCGTCGAGTCCCTTATAGGTAAACTGCTTTTTGAGGTCCTGCAAAATTTTGTCGTGCTCCTCCTCATAGAGGTTCTCGGGCGTGGTCTCGGTGTAGTCGTAACGGAACTGGATGGGAATATTGTGCTTCCGCCAGCGCTCGACATACTCCGTGAGCTTGTCCGCGGGATAGTTCTTGTAGAGCACGCAGTTGATGCGCTTGGGCGTGGCGATAGCGGCCACGACCTCGTCGGGCGATTCCTCGACGTAGCGCTGCAGATGGCGCGAAACGTTGATGCAGGTGATCTTGTCCGCGTTGCGGCGGGTGAAGTCGATCATCTCCTCCGCGCTGCAGCCGGGCTGCACGGGGAACGTGGTGTTGATATACACCTTGTGCGTCCCGGGGATCGCGTCGAGCATCCGCTGCAGGTCGCCCATCTGGGCGAAGGGCTCACCGCCGGTGAAAACGAAGTCGCACTCCGGCGTGATGGCGTCCATCACGGCAACGGACCTCAGAATCGCCTCGACGCTGAAGCCGGTGCAGTCGGCATATTCCTTTTTATTGATACAGAAAGGGCAGTGGTTGCGGCAGTCATACGGCACAAAAATGGTGACCGTCGCCCCGCCCGACCTCGTTTTGTAGGGGTGGCTCATAGCAGTTGTGTCCGTCCTATTGCAAAATTCGATAAATAGTTTACTCCTGTAAACGAGAAAATGCAAGGGAGAAAACGCGGAAAAAGCGGTTTTTGCCTATTTTCTTTCCTTTTCCTCCCGCAGCAGACCGCGAACGTAGGCGAACGCGGCGTCCTCGCCCTCGTCGCGGAGCACGCGCAGCATCGCCTCGATGGCGTCGCTCGTCTCGGGGTGGATGAGGATATGGCTCTTCGAGCGGATATAGTAGTCATACGGCGCGGCGTCGGTGTACTTGTCCTTGAGGTAGGTCCTGCACGCCGCGATGCGGTCGCAGAACATCTCGGCGACGTAGCGCAGCGGCATTTTGCACCCGCCCATGTAGGGCTTTCCGTCCTCCCCGATGCAGTAGTCGATCCAATACTCAAAGTGATGGCGGTTGCGTCCCTTGTGGTGCAGCCAGGCAAGGCTCACGCCGTTCTGCTTGCGCTCGGCGTCGTTCGGACTGCGGTAGCCCTGGTAATATTTCGCGCCGCGCCAGAACTCGCAGGGCGCGTACTTGCTCAGGTCGTGCAGCAGTCCCTGCCGGTAAAGGCCGAGACGAAAGCAGTATCTGCACACCAGGTGCCGATGATGCGTGATGGTCTTGAAATGTGCCAAAGGCTGCATGGCGGCTCCTCCCGCGGGCAAAAGATAAGAATGAACTTATTGTAGCACATCCTGCGGAAATGGCAAAGCGTATTTTTTTGCGGATTTCCGCACATGATACCCTTCAGACGCGCGGCGGCATGACCTTGCCTTGCCGCTCGTTTGAAAGGAGGAGGGGCTCTCGCCCCTCCTCCGGTGGTTTCCGCCGCGCCCGCTTGTTTTTTCTCCGCCGCCGTGGTACGATAGCCGCGAGAAAGCAGGGAGGAACCGCCATGGAAAAGCAGCCGCAGCTCCACACCATCGCGCCGGTATACGACGAAAACAGCAGAATCTTGATCCTCGGCTCCTTTCCCTCGGTGAAGTCGCGCGAGGCGGCGTTTTTCTACGGCCATCCGCAAAACCGCTTCTGGCGTGTGCTCGCCGCCGTGCTCGGCGAGGAGGCGCCGCAGACGGCGGCGGAAAAGAAGTCCCTGCTCCTGCGCCATGGCGTCGCGCTGTGGGACGTCATCGCCTCCTGCGACATCGCCGGCTCGTCCGACGCGAGCATCACGAACGTGGTGCCGAACGACCTCTCGCGCATTCTGGACGCCGCGCCGGTCCGCCGCATCTTCTGCAACGGCGGCACAGCCTACCGCTTTTACCGCCGGTATGACGAGGCCGTATGGGGAAAGGCGGAGGCTCTGCCCTCCACCAGTCCCGCCAACGCGCGCTCGTCCGTGCAGGCGCTCACGGAGCGCTGGCGCGCGGCGCTCGCGCCATGGCTTTGACGGCTCCGCGCCGATGAAAAATGTCACTTTAACTTGTTAACAACCCGTTGCTTTTCCCCTTTTCGCGTCGTATAATGCCCCAATAACAGCAAGAAAAACGGAGGCAAAAGTCATGCAGGCAAGGGGAATTTTTCTGACCGTTCTGTCCGCGGTCCTCTACGGTCTGAACCCGCTCTTTTCCAAAACCATCAACGTCGGCGGCTGCAATTCGCTCACGCAGACCTTCGCCCGTCTTGCCGCCGGCATCGTGATCTTTTTCATTCTTCTTGTATGCAGCGGAAGCGGCAGCGTGCGCGAAAAGCTGCGCCTGACCCGGCGGGAGCTCAAGGATATTCTGATCTGCTGCATCGGCTACGGGCTCATCGGTCCGCTGCTCTTCGCGTCCTATAACTACCTTGCCTCGGGCCTTGCCACCACGCTGCACTTCGTCTATCCCGTGCTGGTGGTCGTCGCCTGCATCGCCTTCCGCTACGAAAGGGCGAACCGCCGCAAGCTCGTCTGCTGCGCACTGTGCTTTGCCGGCATCCTGTGCTTCTACACCCCCGGCGGCGATGTGAGCGCCTACGGCGTATTCCTCGCGCTCGCCTCGGGCGTGGCGTGGGCATACTACATCGTGCATCTCAACTCCAGCGGGCTGGTGACGATGGCGCCGTTCAAGCTCGCCTTCTGGCTGTGCGTCTTTTCCGCCGTGCTCGTCGGCGGCATCACGCTTGCGATGGGCGAATTCGTCTGGCCCTCTACCGCCTTCACGCGCGGCGCGCTCGCGCTCTACTGCTGCGTGTCCACCGCGGCGTCGCTGCTGTTCCAGCTCGGCAACCGCTTCATCGGCGCGCAGAGCGCGTCCATGCTCTCGACCTTCGAGCCGCTCACGAGCGTGGTCATCGGCATCCTCGTCTACCACGAGGTGCTGACCGTGCGGCTGGGCATCGGCATTTTCTGCATCCTGCTGGCGGTCTTTCTGCTGGCCAAGGCCGACGGAACGGTCAAGGAAGAAACGAAAAGCGAGGCGTGACACGCCTCGCTTTTTCTTCTCATTCTCACAGCTTTTCCGGCAGCGGCGTGTGCTCGCACACCGCGCGGACCTTTTCGCGCAGGCTCATCAGGTCCTCGAAGGCGTCGGGCCGCCGCGCGGGATCGCGCAGCAGCGCCGCGGGGTGGTACATCGCCATGAGCTCAAAGCCGCCCTTTTTCACCCACTGCCCATGCTCGCGCGTGATCTTGAAGTCTTCGCGGATCAGGCGCATCGCCGCGATGCGGCCGAGGCAGACGATCAGCTTCGGGCGCAGCAGCGTCACCTGCTCGCGCAGATAGCCGATGCAGGCGTCCTGCTCCACGCCGAGCGGATCGCGGTTCTGCGGCGGGCGGCACTTGACGATGTTCGCGATGTAGACCATCGTGCGGTCGAGACCGATGATGGCGAGCATATCGTCGAGCAGCTGCCCCGCCTTGCCGACAAAGGGCACGCCCTGCTCGTCCTCGTGCGCGCCGGGGCCCTCGCCGACGAACATTATCTCCGCCGTGCGGCTGCCGTCGCCGAAGACCACATTCGTCCTCGTTTCGCACAGCGAGCACTCACGGCAGTTTTGACAGCGCTTTTCCAGTTCCTCCCAACGGTCTGCCATGGCTCGTCCTCCCTTTTTTCCTTCTGCCGCCTATGGTATCACGTTTTTCCATTCTTTGCAACGCCGTGGCGGCGCATTTTTCCGGTTCGAGCGGGCAAACTGCGGTGCAGGAGGCGAACGGACGCGATGGCGTATTTCTGGTATTTTCTCGGCTACGGCTTTTTGGGCTATCTGCTCGAAAAGCTCTTCGCGGCTCTCACGCACGCGGAGCACCGCGTGCGGAAGGGCTTTCTGCTCGCGCCCGTCTGCCCCGTGTACGGTCTTGCAATGTGCGCCGTGCTCGCGCTGGGCGCGGATCGCATCGGCCCGCTCTGGGAGCTCGCGCTGCTCTGCAGCATCACCGCAACGACGGTGGAATACGCCGTCCATCTTTTCTGCGACGCCGTGCTCGGCGTGCGCTTCTGGGACTACAGCGCGACAAAAACGGACGTCAACGGCCGTATCTGTCTGCCGTTCTCGCTCGCGTGGGGCGTGCTCGGTGCGCTCGCCGTGCGCCTCGTGCAGCCCGCGCTGGCGGCTCTCGCCGCCGGCATTCCGTCCGCCGTAACGAACACCGTGCTGCTCTGCCTCGGCATCGACGCGCTGTGGAGCACCGGCGTGCTGCTGCGCTGGGGCGACATTGATCTGCTCGCCCCGAGCCGCCTGCGGCGGAAATACCGGACGACATAGAAAAAAGCGTGGGCTGTGCCCGCGCTTTTCGTTTAACCGTTATGCCGCTCGATCCACTCCCACAGATCGCCGTAGACCTGCGCGCGGCAGTCCTCGTTCAATATCTCGTGGCGCAGGCCGGGATAGAGCTTCAGCTCCGCGTCGCGCACACCGGCGCGGCGGAAGCTATCGCAAGCCGCGCGCACGCCCTTGCCCATGCCGCCCACGGGGTCGCGGTCGCCGGAGATGAAGAGCACGGGCGTCGCCATGTTCATGTGCCGCAGGTTGGCGGGCTTCTTGATGAACGCCATGCCGTCGAGCAGCTCGAGGAACAGCCCCGTGCTCGCCATGCCGCCGCAGAGCGGATCGGCGATGTAGGCGTCCACGTTTTCCTCGCTCACGCTCAGCCAGTCGTAGCCCGTGCGGTTAGGCGCGAAGGCCTTGTTGTAGGCGCCGAAGGCGAGCTTTTCCACGACGTCGCTCGCGTTCTCGCGCCCGACCTTCCTTGCCAGTACGCTTGCGAGCGCCTTGCCGCCGACGAGCATCGCGTCGGGATTCTGCCCCGTGCCCATCAGGATCGCGCCCTTGACCGTGCCGGGATAGCGGATGAGGTAGGTTCGCGTGAGGAACGAGCCCATGGAGTGACCCATGATAAAGTACGGCAGCTCCGGATAGGCTTCGCCGGTCCGGCAGCGGAGCGTGTACATATCGTCCACGACGTGCTGCCAGCTGCCCTTTTCGCCGAAGTAGAGCCGCGGCGCGCCCTCGGCGACCGACTCGCCGTGGCCGAGGTGGTCGTTCGCCACGACCAGGAAGCCGTGCGCGTTCAGAAAGCGCGCGAACGGCTCGTAGCGCAGCGCGTACTCCGCCACGCCGTGCGCGATCTGCAAAATGCCGGCCGGTTCCCTCTCCGGGTGCCATTCGACCGCGTGGATGGCCGTCCTTCCGTCGGCGGAGGGAAAGGTAAATTCTTTTCGATTCTCCATAGCGCAAGGCTCCTTTGTATGGTATAATCCGAAAAACGGGTGATCTCGGGGCAGCGCCGCCGCTTTCATTGTGCTGCCTTAGTATACCACATCGCTTTTGGAAATAACAGGGGGTATTTATGGGCAATTTCATCCTTGCGCTCGATCAGGGCACGACCAGCTCCCGCGCCATTCTCTTTGACCGCAGCGGCCGCGTCGCCGCGATGGTGCAGCAGACCTTTCCGCAGCACTACCCGCAGCCCGGCTGGGTCGAGCATGACCCGCTGGAGCTCTGGGAGAGCCAGCGCAGCGTGGCCGCGCAGGCGCTCCGCAAGCTCGGGCCGGACGCGCACATCGCGGGCATCGGCATCACGAACCAGCGCGAGACGACGATCCTGTGGGACAAGGCGACCGGTGAGCCGGTGTACAACGCCATCGTCTGGCAGTGCCGCCGCACGGCGGGCATCTGCGATAAGCTCAAGGAAACGCCGGGCATGGCGGAGACGATCGCGGAGAAGACGGGTCTGGTCATCGACGCCTACTTCTCCGGCACGAAGCTCAAATGGCTGCTCGACAACGTTCCCGGCGCGCGGGAGCGCGCCGAGCGCGGCGAGCTGCTCTTCGGCACGGTGGAAACGTGGCTCATCTGGCGTCTCACCGGCGGGGCCGCCCATGTGACCGACTACTCCAACGCCAGCCGCACAATGCTCTTCAACATCCACACGCTCACATGGGACGAGGAGCTGTGCCGGCTCCTCGGTATCCCCATGTGCCTGCTCCCCCGCCCCGTTTCCAACAGCGAGATCTATGGCACGGTCGTGCCCGGCATCGAGGGGCTGGAGGCGCTCGCGGGCATTCCGGTCTGCGGCGCGGCGGGCGATCAGCAGTCGGCGCTCTTCGGGCAGGGCTGCCACGAACGCGGGCAGGCGAAAAACACCTACGGCACCGGCTGCTTCACGCTGATGAACGTTGGCGGGCGCGCCGTGCGCTCGCGCGCGGGCCTTGTGACCTCGGTGGCGTGGAGCCTCGGCGGAAAAACGATCTACGCGCTTGAGGGCAGCGTGTTCAACGCCGGCAGCGCCATCCAATGGCTGCGCGACGAGCTGGGGCTGATCGGCACCTCGCATGAGTGCGACCTTCTTGCCGAGAGTGTGCCGGACGCGGGAGGTGTCTATCTCGTGCCCGCCTTCACCGGCCTCGGCGCGCCGTATTGGGATATGTACGCGCGCGGCTGCATCGTCGGCGTGACGCGCGGGACGACGCGCGCCCACATCGCCCGCGCGGTACTCGAGGCCATCGCCTTCGAGGTGACCGACCTGATGAACGCCATGCGGCAGGACGCAGGCTGCGAGATCACCGTGCTGCGCGTGGACGGCGGGGCGAGCGTGAGCGACGTGATGCTTCGCTTCCAGTCCGACCTGCTGCGCATCCCGGTGGACCGCCCGAAAATGGTGGAAACGACCGCCTTCGGCGCGGCGGCACTGGCAGGCCTTGCCGTCGGCTTCTGGCAGAGCATGGACGAGGTGCGCGCCCTGCGCGTGAGTGACCGTGTGTTCTCCCCCGAGCGGGCGCAGGCCGAGTGCGATGAAAAATACCGGCTGTGGAAGCGCGCGGTGAGCTGCGCCTGCGGCTGGATCGAAAAGGCATGAAATGTGCCGAACGATTCGGATAACGGACACAAAATATTTACATTCTCGTGCATTTCTCCGCTTGCAAGCGCGAGGGTGTGCGCGTATAATAGGGGCAACAGGAAAACCCCGCATAATAGAAAGGAGAAGAAGATCATGGCATTTTTTGAGGATCTGAGCAGGAAGGTACAGGACGTCGCGTTTGCCGCAGCCGAAAAGGGCAAGGAGGTCGCCGCTATTGCCAGCGAGAAGGCGCAGGACGCCGCCGACACCGTCAAGACCAACGTCGCCATCGCCGGCGAGCAGCGCGCCATTGAGAAGAACTACCGCGCCATCGGCGAGTGGTATGTTTCCGAGCTCAAGGGCGAGGCTCCCGAGGCGGTCGCCGACATCGTCGCTGCCATCCGCGCCAGCCAGGCGAAGATCGCCGCGCTGCAGGGCGAGAGCGCCGTTGAGGCAGACTTTACCGAGCCTGCCGAGGCGTCCGCCGAGGCTCCCGTTGAGGCTCCCGCCGCGCCTGTTGAGGCGCCCGCTGAAGCGCCTGCCGAGGCTCCCGTCCAGGAGTAAGCGCACCGCACATAAAAAAGGAACGCAGCTGCACAGCAGCCGCGTTCCTTTTTTTATGTCTTCTTACGCGAGGAAGCCCTTGAGGATGGTATCCTCCGCCTCCTCGGCGGTCAGGCCGAGGGTCTGGAGCTTGAGGAGCTGGTCGCCGGCGATCTTGCCGATGGCGGCCTCGTGAATGAGCTGGGCGTCCGTGGAGTTCGCCGCGATCTCGGGAATGGAGCGGATCTTCGCGCTGCCCATGATGATGGAGTCGCACTGCACATGACCGAAGCACTTCGCGTTGCCGACCATGCGGGGATAGAAGAGCTGGCTGGACTCGTCCTGCGCGACGGAGCGGGAAATGACGCGCCCGCGGGAATTTTCGCCGTCGAGCACGATCTCCATGTCGCTCGTGGCCTCCTGATGGCCGTGGGTGAGCAGGCGCTCGGTGACGACGCCCTCGGCGTCCTTGCCGCAGACGATCTTCGTGTAGCGCTTGGTGGAGTCGATGCCGCGGATCTGCACGGTGTCCATCTGGATGCTCGCGCCCTCCTCCAGATACACGATGGTCTGGGGATTCATAACGTTTTTGCCGTTGCCGTCTCCCTCGCCGTAATGCTTCTCGGAGTAGTGGACATGGGAATTTTTGCCGACGTAGAAGGTGTGTACGCCGTCATGGCGGCTCTCATCGCAGCCGGAGTTGTGGATGCCGCAGCCGGCGACGATGTCCACGTCGCAGTCCTCGCCGATGTAGAAGTCGTTATAGACCATCTCGGAAAGGCCGGTCTTGCTGATGATGACGGGGATGTGGCACTGCTCGCCCTTCGTGCCGGGCTTGATGCGGATGATGATGCCGCTCTTGCCCTCCGGCTGGGGGACGATCTCAATATGCTCGGTGGACTGGCGGGCCTCGCAGCCGCTGTCCTTACGGATGTTGAACGCGCCCACGGGCTTGCCCGTGAGGTCTGCGATCTTTTCCAGCAGACGGGAGTCGATTTCGGTCAACATAGTCTCGTCTCTCCTTTCTCAGCGGTTCAGCACGGGGCAGGAGCCGAGCGTATCGGCCATGATGAGGGGGAAGATCTCCTCGGTCGTGCCGCGGTGCCTGATCTCGCCGCCGCCGACCACGATGATCTCGTCGGCGAGCTGAATGATGCGCTCCTGATGGGAAATGATGATCATGCTCGCCGTGTGCTCACAGTGAAGCTGCTCGAAGGTCTCGGTCAGGCGGGCGAAGCTCCACAGGTCGATGCCGGCCTCGGGCTCATCGAAGATCATCAGCGCGGAATGACGCGCGAGCAGCGTCGCGATCTCGATGCGCTTGACCTCGCCGCCCGAGAGGGAGACGTCCACCTCGCGGTCGAGATAGTCGTTCGCGCACAGGCCGACCTGCGTGAGGTAGCGGCAGCACTTGTCCTTGCTGAGCTTACTGTCGCCGCTGGCGATGGTCAGCAGGTCGCGCACGGTGATGCCCTTGAAGCGCGGGGGCTGCTGGAAGCCGTAGCTGATGCCGCGCTTCGCGCGCGCCGTGATGTCGAGGGCGGTGATGTCCTCGCCGTTCCAGAGGATCTGACCGCTCGTCGGCGTGACGAGGCCCATGATGACCTTGGCGAGCGTCGTTTTGCCGCCGCCGTTGGGGCCGGTAAAGACGATGAGCTTGCCGTCGGGAATGGTGACGCTGATGTCCTTCAAAATGGTCTGCTCACCGGTCTCCGGCGTGGAGACGGTGTAGCATATGTTCTTGAGCTCTAACATGAAAGTTCCTCCTGCTTGCCCTGGAGTTTATCTGAAGTATACCGCTTTCCGGAGAAACAGAAAGTTGCAAATGCCACATTTTGCCGCTTTCTCCGCAAAAAATCACCCGGAATATCAAAACGCTTTATAGTTTACCAGCTTTTGCAAAAAAAATCAATGAAAAGTGACGAGCCCGCCCCGCATAGGATAGGGAAGAAAAATGAGGAGGGACCGATCTATGGAAAACGAGCTGTCCGCGGCGCAGAACGCCGCATACGATTACCGGCGCTGTGCGCGCGTCTGGCAGCGGGTGGATCCGACGCTGGACCCCTATCCCGACGTCCGTGCCGCGGCGGCGATGGCTGCCGACACGCCCGGCGACGGTCTGAGCGCCGCCGAGCGGAACGCCGAGCTGACGCTCCCGGGCGCGCAGGCGGACCCCTGCTGCATGGGCACGGCGGCGCTGGAGTCGCTGGAGGTGCTGCAGGGCTTCATCCGCGAGGAGCTCGCTGACCGGAGGACCTATCTTTTCCTCGCGCGGCGCGCGCCGACTGCGGAGGCGCGGCAGGTGTTCCGCGCCATCGCGTCGGACGAGGGGAGGCACGCCCGGCGTCTTCTCGCCGCAGTCTATCTCATCACGGGCGAGCGCTATTGCCCCGCGATCTGCTATCCTCCGCTGCGCTGCGACGGCTACTGCGCCGCGCTGCGGGAGCGGTATCACGAGGAGGCCTGCGGCGGCTACAACTATCGCCGCGCCTCGCAGGAAACGCTCGACCCCTGCTTACAGCAGCTCCTGCTGGCATTTTCGCAGGACGAATACCGCCACGCGAACGCCATGCTGTGTCTGCTTTCGGGCGTGATGTAGCAAAGGAGGGAAAGGCCGCGGCCTTTCCCTCCTGTTCCTTTTTGTGCTTATTCCATCGAAATGATATAGTAGTACACCGGCTGGCCGCCGCTGACCACATTGATCTCCGCGCCCGGGCAGAGCCGGCCGAACTGCTCGCCGGCTTTCTGTGCGTCCTCCTCGCTCACGTCGGAGCCGTAGAAGAGGTTGACGAACTCCGCGCCGCGGCTGTCCGCCTCGGCGGCGAGCTTTTCGAGCACCGCGCCGATGCTGGTGTCCGTGTCAAAGAGCTTGCCCTCGAGCAGCGCAAGGTAGTCGCCCTCGCGGATGGCGAAGCCGTCAAACTCGCTGTTGCGCGCGGCGTAGGTGATCTGCGCCGTGGTGACCGCAGAAGCAGCGGCGTTCATCGCCTGCTCGATGGTCGCGGCGTCCGTCTCGTCGGGGTCGACCGCCATCATCGCGCTGATGCCCTGCGGCACGGTCGCGGTCGGAATGACGATGACCTTCTTTTCACTCAGGCCCGCGCACTGCTGCGCGGCCATGACGATGTTCTTGTTGTTCGGCAGCACAAAGACCGTCTCCGCCGCGATCCTTTCGACCTCGGTCAGAATGCTCTCAGTGGAGGGGTTCATGGTCTGTCCGCCGTTCACGATGCCGTCCGCGCCGAGGTCAGCGAACACGGCGGCAAGGCCGTCGCCCGCGCACACGGCGAGGAAGCCGAAGGGCTTGAGCTCCTGCGGCTGCGGTGCGGGAGCGGCATGGTCGTGGCCGTCCTCCTCCAGATCGTCGGTGCTCTGCGCCTTGCGGCCCGCGGCAAGGTCCTCGGCCTGCGTGCGCATATTCTCGATCTTGGCAAGCTCGAGCGTGCCGTATCTCTGCGCCTCGGTGAGCGCGACGCCCGGGGTGTCGGTGTGAACGTGGACCTTGAACGCCTCGTCGTCCTCGCCGATCACAAGGCTGTCGCCGATGCCGTTCAAAAACTCGCGGAACGGCTCGATGGAGCGGTCGTCGATGCGGCGGACGATGAACACGGTGTCGAAGGCAAAGGTGATGTCCTCGTCGCCGACGGAGGCGAAGTCCGCCTTGTCGCGCGCGGCGTGCTCGGTCTCGAGCGTGGGCATGGTCTCGCCGCGCAGCGCCGCGAGCATTCCCTTCAGGATCACAAGGAAGCCCTTGCCGCCCGCGTCCACGACGCCGGCCTTCTTGAGCACGGGATTCATGTCCACGGTCTGACGCAGCGTCTCCTCGCCCTGTGCGATGGCCTGCTCAATGACGTACTCCACGCTGTTTTTCTCGGCGCTGGCCGCCATCGCGCGGTCCGCGGCGAGGCGGGAAACGGTGAGGATCGTGCCCTCGGCAGGCTTCATCACCGCGTTGTAGGCAGCGCTCACGCCCTCCTGCATGGCGGCGGCAAAGGTGCAGCCGTCCGCGGTGACGCAGCCCTTGAGGCTCTTGGACATTCCGCGGAAGAGCAGCGAGAGAATGACGCCGGAGTTGCCGCGCGCGCCGCGCAGCAGAGCGCTGGCGGTGATGGACGAGGCAAGATCCACGGTCGCGGGGCTGCGCTTTTGCAGCTCCTGCGCTGCGGCGTGCATGGTCAGGCTCATATTGGTGCCCGTGTCGCCGTCCGGCACGGGGAAAACGTTGAGATCGTTGATGCTCTGTTTTTCCTTGGCGATCGAGGTCGCGCCGAAGATCAGCATCTCCTGGAAAACAGGCCCGGTAATGGTATCGTGCATAGGAAAGGTTCCTCCTCTTGTTTACATGGTCATGCTGTCGACGCAGACATTCACGCCGCGCACGACCGCGCCGGTATTCTCGGTGACAAGGTAACGCACCTGACCGATGATGGCCTGGCAGACCGCCGAAATGTTCACGCCGTGCTCGACGACGATGTGCAGCTCGATGGAGATCTCATGGTCGTCGTGCTGCGTGATGTGGACGCCCTTGCTCATCGCCTCGCGGCGCAGCAGGTGGACGATGCCGTCCGTCATGGAGCGGTAGGCCATGCCCTTCACGCCGAAGCAGCTCGTCGCCGCCGCGCCGGTGATGCTCGAGAGCGCGGTGTCGCTCACGAAGACGCTGCCCTTTTCGTTTTTCAGTTCTATCATATTCGCGCATCCTTTCTGCAAAGCTGCGTTTGGAAAATCGTTTCCGTCATTGCGTAATCAATGGTATTATATACGATACCGGGGAGAATAACAAGAGAAATTTACGTTTCTGCGCCCTTCGCGCGAAGGCGGGCGTTTTATGCAGCCGCGGCGAAATGCCCAAAGCGGCCAATCTTAACACAATTGTAACACTTTTCCATGCTATACTACGGTATGATAAGATCATATCCGGAAAGGAGCTTTTGCCTTGTATCGCAGCAAACTCAACGAAAAATTACAGGAATCGCTTGCCGCGGTGCTGCCCATCCTCGCCATCGTGCTGATCCTGAGCTTCACCATCGCCCCGCTCCCGACGAGTGTGCTGATGGCGTTCCTCTTCGGCGCGGTGCTGCTGGTGGTGGGCATGATGTTCTTCTCCCTCGGCGCGGAGCTGGCCATGTCGCCGATGGGCGAGCGCGTGGGCGCGTGCATCACCAAGACGCGCAGAGTCGGCATCATGCTGACGCTCGGCTTTCTGCTGGGCTTTCTCATCACCATTTCCGAGCCGGACCTGCAGGTGCTCGCCAATCAGGTGCAGGCCGTGCCGAACATGGTCCTCATCGTCACCGTGGCGGTCGGCGTGGGATTGTTTCTCTGCTTCGCCATGCTGCGTATGCTGCTCTCCGTCCCGCTCAACACGATGCTGGTGGGCTTCTACATCGTGGTCTTTGTTCTCGCCATGTTCGTGCCCAAGGATTTCCTTGCCGTAGCGTTCGACTCCGGCGGCGTGACGACCGGCCCGATGACCGTGCCGTTCATCATGGCGATGGGCGTCGGCGTTTCCGCCATCCGAAGCGATAAGCACAGCGCGAACGACAGCTTCGGTCTTGTCGCGCTCTGCTCCATCGGTCCCATCCTCGCGGTGCTCATCCTGAGTCTCATCTTCCGGCCGGACGGCGGCAGCTACACCGCCGTCGTCATCCCCGAGATCGGCGACAGCGCCGCGCTCTGGCAGCTCTTCTTCGTCGCCTTCCCGACGTATTTCAAGGAGATCGCCGTCTCGCTTCTCCCCATCGCAGCATTCTTCGCGGTGTTCAATCTTGTCTCCCTGCATCTCGAGCGCAAGCAGCTCATCCGCATCGGCGTGGGCCTTGCGTATACATACTTCGGGCTCGTCATTTTCCTCACCGGTGTGAACGTCGGCTTCATGCCCGCGGGCAACTACCTCGGCAGCGTCATCGCGGGACTTTCCTGCAACTGGATCCTCATTCCCATCGGTATGCTCATCGGCTACTTTATCGTCATGGCCGAGCCGGCGGTCTACGTTCTCATGCGGCAGGTCGAGGAGCTGACCGACGGCGCGATCCCCGGCAGCGCGATGAAGCATTCGCTCTCCATCGGCGTAGCCGTCTCGGTCGGTCTTGCGATGATCCGCGTGCTGACCGGCATTTCCATCTTTTACCTGCTCGTGCCGGGCTACGCCGTTGCCATCGCGCTCTCGTTCTTCGTGCCGAAGCTCTTCACCGCCATCGCGTTCGACTCCGGCGGCGTGGCCTCGGGCCCCATGGCGACGACCTTCCTGCTGCCCTTTGCGATGGGCGCGTGCTCGGCGGTCGGCGGCAATATCGTCACCGACGCCTTCGGCGTGGTCGCCATGGTCGCCATGACGCCGCTCATCACCATTCAGGGCTTGGGTCTCATTTACCGTCTGCGCACAAAGCATGGTGCAGTGGCTCCCGCCCCCGCGGTCTCCGGCGATGCGTTCGCCTTGGACGACCTCGCCATCATCGACCTGTAAGGAGGGCGCAGCATGAGTGAATTATCCATGATGGTCACCATCACCGAGCGCAGCAAGCTCACGACCTTCCTCTCGTTTTACCGCGAGCGGCAGGTGCCGGTGCAGTTCATCTCGCTGGCTCTCGGCACGGCGAGCAACGAAACGCTCAATTACCTCGGTCTCGAGCGCAGCGACAAATGCGTGTTCGCGAGCTTCGTCACCGACGAGAAATGGGAGGAGCTGCGCCGCGGCCTGCGGCGCGAGCTGCAGATCGACGTGCCCGGCATGGGCATCGCCTTTACGGTCCCGCTCAGCTCCATCGGCGGGCGGCGCGAGCTGCAATTCCTGACCGAGCACCAAAACTACCAAAAGGGGGAGGAATCCACCATGAAGGACACGAAATACGAGCTTCTGGTCGTCATCGCCAACCACGGCTACAGCGATCTGATCATGGACGCGGCCCGCGGCGCGGGCGCGGCGGGCGGCACGGTCATCCACGCCAAGGGCACCGGCATGGAGGGCGCGGAAAAATTCCTCGGCATTTCCCTTGCCGCCGAAAAGGAAATGATCTACATCGTCGTCCACCGCGACAAGCGCAACGACATCATGTCCGCCATCATGCGCGACGCGGGCATGGCGAGCAAGGCGAAGTCCATCTGCTTCACCCTGCCCGTCTCCGCCACGGCGGGTCTTCGTCTCCTTGAGGACGACTGACACACCACATACAAGAGAGGAAAAGAGGTTGGAAAGCCGAATGGCTTTCCAACCTCTTTATTCTTTCAGCAGTTTCATGCGTTCGCGGTGGTCCTTACCCATAGAGCGGCGCTGTCCCTGCCGCCTTCAAAATATCACCGAGACTCTCGCTGAGCAATCTCGTAGTGAATATTGATCATTCCGCCATTGGTGCCGGGCACTACTTTAAATTCATATTCTTTGTCCGCACCAAACCGGCCTTGAGTCACTTCAACATAAATATGTCCGCTTTCACCCTTCTCGAAGGTTTCCTCACTCCGGCCATTGATGGTTGCCACAACGGGACCGCTTCCCTTGTTTTCTACATACAAACCAACATATTTTCCGTTGTCCTTATTCAGCTTTTTGGACACACTCAGTCCGGTATTATTTTCGATATTGCCACTATCAATAAACAAATCAAGTGGCATAAGCCAGTTATCCTCAAGAGCTATCGGAGTTACCGCGTCAGCAGTAACAATTTTAGGGTTTGCTTCACCGATTGTATTTTCCGCTTCGGATAATTTATCAACGCTGCTCGGTGTGGCATTACAGCCTGCCGACCCAAGCACACAAACCAATGCTAAAAGCACTGCTATCAATTTTTTCATGCACTCACGCTCCTTCAAGCTATATATTCCGTCTCATTTATTGTACCGTACTCACCGCTCAAAGTCAAGACTACCGAATCATCCCCATCCAAAGCCGCACCCAAGCGCATGGGGTAATATGCACAAAAAGCGCTCACCCGCGCAGCAGCTTCATGCGCTCGCGGTGATCCGGCAGGATACTGCCGAGCAGGGCGTAGAAGCCCGGGCCGTGGTCGTGATGCGCGATGTGGCAGAGCTCATGCACCACCACGAGGTCAATGGCCTCGTCGGGGTACTGCATGAGCCGCCAGGAAAAGCAAAGGCTGTTCCGGCTGTTACAGCTCCCGAAGCGCGTTTTCGCGCCGGTGATCTTCACGCCGGTCGGCACAAGGCCGGTCACGCGACTCCAATGCGCCACGCGCTGCGGCAGCTCGGACCTCGCGCGCGCAAGGAGCGCTTCGCGCTCGGCCTCTGTCGGCTCGGGATGCGCGGCAAGGCGTTCCGCCTGACGGGTGCGGGCGCGGGCGAGCCACGCCTCATGCGCGGCGACAAACGCGTCGATCTTCTCCACGCCGAGCCTCAGCGGCGCGTGGACGACCACCGTGCCGTCGCGCTTCAGCTCCATCGAGAGCGTTCGCCGCCGTGAACGGACGAGCGTATAGTCCGTCATTCCCCGAGATAGGTGAATCGGCGGTAGGTCTTGCCGTCGCGCTCGACGGTTTCGTTCCACATGGCGGCGGGGCGCACCCACAAGCCGAACTCCCCGTAGAGCGCGCGATAGACGACCATATCCTCCAAGGTTTCGCTGTGCTTCGCAAGGCCGACGACCTCGTATTCGTTGCCCTTGAAGTGGCGGTAGCGGCCTAATTTGATGGATTCCATACAGATTTCCTCCTTTAGGTTTATGCGTCACATTCCTCAAGATAGCATTTGCGGGCGCTGCGCAGCGCATAGAGCGCACAGACGGCAAGCCACAGCTCGACCGGGAAAAGCTGCTTGACATAGCCGAACTGGTAGAGCGCGGCGGGCATATCGAAAATCGCGTGCAGGCCGATGGCGAAGGCGAGATAGCCGCGCTTTGCGCGGCTCCGCGCCGCGGCAAACACAAAAACGGAGAGCGAGATGTGCAGCAGCATCGCGCTCACGCGCTCGAGACAGGCGAGCAGGCAGTAGCCGACGGTGTATTTGCCGAGGGAAGCGGCGACGGTCTGCACCGTCTCCGCGCTGCCAGCGAGCTTCAAAAGCGCGTCCGTATCGCCCGCGTTCCAGCAGAGGGCGAAGACAAGATAGAGCGCCATCGACGCAGCGGAAACGGTCATCGCCTCGATGCCGCCGTGGCCGATGCCCGCCGTGACGGCGGCGGCGCGCCCGTCATAACGGCGCATGACGGTCTTATACATACAAAAGCGGCCGCACTCCTCGAAAATGCCCGCTGTCAGCGCGCCGTAGAGCATATAGAGCCACGGGCTGCTCAGGATCGCGCGGGAAACGGCGTTGTCGGAGAGGATGCAGAGGTAGTGCAGTCCCATCTCCAGACCCCGTGCGAAGAGGAGAAAGGCCAGCGCGCCCCAGAGCGCGGGCAGCAGGCGGACACGCTCGGTCCTGCGCCACCAAACCAGAATGCCGATGGGCAGCAGAGCGCAGAACGCCGCAGCCGCGCCCATCGCAATGAGCGACGAGGTCGGAACAGTCATTGCGCTCCCCCCTTCTCATGGCGGCGGTAGTAGAGATAGGAATACAGCACCGGAATGCCCACCGCCAGCGCAAGAAGAACTACGGTCACCGTCGGCCCGTGCAGGCGCAGCAGCGCAGACAGCAGCATCAGCAGTCCCGCGGCGACCCAGGTGAAGCCCGCGACGCGGTGCGTGCGGGTCCAGTTCTCCTCGCTCGCAAGCGTCCACGGCAGCTTGATGCCCATGGTGCGGTTCCGCCGGAGCTTCGGCAGGTAGTTGCCAAGGATGAGGAATAAAAGTCCCACGAACACCGGCGCCACGGTGCCGACGTGCATCTCATAGCCCAGTCCCGTGCCGAGTGTGAGCGCTCCGCCGAGCAGCGAGACCGCCGGGCAGAACCACAGCATCACTGTCCGCAGCACCGGATTTACATTCTTCCGCTTTGCGTCGCGGCTCTCGGCGTAAAAGCAGATGAGGTGCAGCGCCAAAATCAGCAGCGGCAGGCCGAACACCGTGGCGGCACGCGACGACCAGCCGTTTGCCGTTCCGTCGAAGCCCCAATGCGTCGCCATCGTCTCCGGCAGGCGCGGGTAGAGAATGGCGCCCGCCAGCAGCGGCAGCAGGCAGACCAGCGAGGTCAGCAGCAGTTCTTTTTTGTTTGCCTTCACGGTTCCTTCTCCCCTTTCAAATCCTGCAACCACAGCAGCACCTCCTCCAAAACGGAGGCGTTGAGGCTGTAGTAGATAAAGTTCTTCTCGCGGCTCTCAAAAATGAGTCCCGCCTTCTTGAGCTGGGCGAGGTGGTATGAGACCGTTGCCGCCGTCATGTCAAAGCGGCTCGCGATGTCGCCCGCGGTCATGCGCCCGCCCTTGAGCAGATTCAGTATCTCGCGCCGCACGGGATCGCCCAGCGCCTTCATGGTTTCACTCAGGCCCACGCCGCTCGCCTCCTTCATGGTATTTAGAAAATTTTCTAAATAGAGAGTAGCACCATTCCGCCGGAATGTCAAGCGGTATTTAGAAAATTTTCTAAATACCGCTTGATGGAGAAGGAGCCGTTCTCCCCGGCGGAGAACGGCTCCTCTGATCTTGCTTTTACTGCTTTGCGCCCGCGAGCAGGTCGATGCCCATGGTGTAGCTCTCGAAGCCGTGACCGCGGATCTGCGCGATGCAGACCGGCGCGGTGACGGAGAGGTGGCGGAACTCCTCGCGCTTTTCAATGTCGGAGATGTGGACCTCCACCACCGGAATGGTGATGGCCTTGATAGCGTCGCGGATGGCGTAGCTGTAATGCGCGTAAGCGCCGGGGTTGATGACGATGCCGTCGAACATCCCGTCCGCCTCCTGAATGGCGTCGATGATCGCGCCCTCGTGGTTGGACTGGAAGCACTCGACCGCGATGCCGCGGCTTTGGGCGTGGGCGTAGATGCAGGCGCAGAGGGCGGCGTAGTCCTCGCGGCCGTAGATATCCGGCTCACGCTTGCCAAGCAGGTTCATGTTCGCGCCGTTGATGACCAGAATTTTCATGGCGTTTTCTCCTCTCCGTCCGCGCTTATTTGCCCTGCTGAGCAAGGAACGCGCGGTACTCCACGCTCTTGCGGTAGTAAAGCTCGCTGTTTTCCAGGCAGGACGCCTTCTGCTTGTCGTTCAGGGGCTTTGCGACCACGGCGGGAGAGCCGACGAGCAGGCTGCCCGCGGGCGCGTCCATCTTGCCGGTCACGACCGCGCCGGCGGCAATGATGCAGTCGTCGCCGATCTTTGCGCCGTCGAGCACGATGGCGCCCATGCCGACGATCACGCGGTCGCCGACCGTCGCGCCGTGGACGATGGCGCCGTGACCGACGGATACATCGTCGCCGAGGGTGCAGAGGTTGTGGATCACCGCGCAGTCCTGAATGTTGCAGCGCTTGCCGATCTTGATGGGCTGCAGCTCCGCGCGGCAGACGCTGTTGAACCAAAAGGCGGTGCCCTCGCCGACGGTCACATCGCCGCAGACCACCGCGCCGGGCATGACAAGGACGTTCTCGTCCGTTTCAAGGGGCTTGAAATTCATCGTGTTCTCCTCCGTTTTCTCTATATCTGCGCCCTTACAGGGCAAAATTTCCGCTGCGGAACACCGGCAGCTCGCGGCCGTCGTGCGTCGTGCCGGTGATGGAGAGGTCGGCGGTGCCGACCATGAAATCGACGTGCGTGAGTGAGTGGTTCAGCCCGTGGGCATTCAGCTCCTCGCGCGTCATCCGCTCGCCGCCGGCGATGCACTCGGGATATGCCTCGCCAAAGGCGAGGTGGCAGGAGGCATTCTCGTCGTAGAGCGTGTTGTAGAACAGCAGGCCGCTGCTGCGGATAGGACTGTCGTAGGGCACCAGCGCGACCTCGCCGAAATAGCGTGCGCCGTCGTCCACCGCGATGGCAGCATTGAGCACATCCTCACCGCGCGAGGCCTTAGCCTCAACGATGCGGCCCTCCCTCACGGTGAAGCGGATGTCTTCGATGATACTGCCGTTGTTCACCAGCGGCAGCGCCGCGCAGACCGTGCCGTTGACGCCCGTTTTAAGGGGTGCGGTGAAGATCTCCTCGGTGGGCAGATTGGCGACGAAGCCGACGCCCGCAGGCGTTTCGGAGTTGCCCGCCGCCCAGAGGTGATCGTCCGGCAGCTCGATGGTAAGGTCGGTGCCGAGGGAATTGGTGTAGTGCAGGCTCTTAAAGCGCAGCGCGTTGAGCTTTTCCTTGCGCGCGGTCAGCAGCGCGATGTGCTCGCGCCAGCGCGCCTCGGCGTTTCCGTCGCCGGTGACACGCACGGTTTTCAGGATCGCGTCCCAGAGCGCGGCGACCGCGTCGCCCTCGCTCCGATTGGGGAAGACCTTCCTCGCCCACGCGGCGATGGGCGCGCCCGCGACGCACCACGGAAAGCCGTTCGCCATCTGGAGCCGGTCAAAGGTCTCACGCTCGGCGGACGAGGTGCGCTGCGCGGCGACGAGCCGCGCAGGCGATACGCCCAGCAGCGTTTCGGGGTCCTCCGCGTCGATGCGCAGATAGGCCGCGCCCTCGTTGGCATAGTCGGTAAAGAACGCCCTGCGCCACGGGCGCGGCGTTTCAAAGGCGGCGTCCTGCGCACGCAGGAAGCGCTCGCGGGTGATATAGTCGTCCGTCCAGTTCAGCACGACCTCGCCCGCGCCGAGGTCATAGGCCGCCGACGCGCACAGCCGCGCAAACGGCGCGCACTCCACGGGGGATGAGAGAATGAGCGTCTGCCCCTTTTGCAGGTTCAGTCCGACAGAAACGATCAGATGCGCATATTCGCGCAGCTTTTCTTCCACAAAAATACCTCCTTGAAAATCGGGTATGCTTACCCTACGGTGCTTTTCATAGGAACAGAATACCACGCCCCGCCGCGCTTGGAAAGGGGAAATTCGGCGGCAAGGCCGGAAAACTCAGATACCCAGCAGGAGCGCGGCGAAGCGGAAGTAGATGGCCAGCGAGATCGCGTCCACCACCGTGGTGATGAACGGTGAGGCCATGACCGCGGGGTCGAAGCCGATCTTCTTGGCCAGCAGCGGCAGCGTGCAGCCGACGAGCTTGGCGGCAAACACCGTGACGATCAGCGTCAGGCAGATGACCGCCGCCACCGTCATCGTGATAGGATTGCCGAAAATCATCTTATCCACCAGCAGCAGCTTGACAAAGTTCGCCGCGCTGAGCACCGCGGCGCAGAGCACCGCCACGCGGATCTCCTTCCAGATGACGCGGAGGAGGTCGGAAAACTCGATCTCATCGAGCGAAATGCCGCGGATGACCGTAACGCTCGCCTGCGAGCCGCAGTTTCCGCCGGTATCCATCAGCATGGGGATATAGGCGGTCAGGATAGCGCAGGCACCGAGGGCGTCCTCGAATTTCGCGATGATCTGGCCGGTGAAGGTCGCCGAGACCATCAGCAGGAGGAGCCACGGGATACGGGACTTGAAGGTCTCGAACACGCTCGTTTTGAGATAGGGTTTGTCGGTCGGCAGCATGGCCGCCATCTTTTCGATATCCTCGGTGGCCTCCGCCTCCATGACGTCCATGGCGTCGTCAACGGTGATGATGCCGACGAGACGGTCTTCCTTATCGACGACCGGCAGGGCGATGAAGTCGTACTTCGAGAAGGTCTGGGCGACGTCCTCCTTATCCTCGAGGGTGCCGACGGAGATGACATGCGTCTCCATGATATCCTCAATGATATCGTCCTCGTCGGAGAGGAGGATCGTGCGCAGGGAAACGATGCCGAACAGCTTGCGCGCGGGATCCACCACATAGCAGACGTTGATGGTCTCCTTGTCCGTGCCGGTGCGGCGGATGCGCTTGAGGGCGTCCTCCACCGTCATGTCTCGCTTGAGGTCGACGAACTCCGTCGTCATCAGCGCGCCGGCGGAATCCTCGGGATATTTCAGGATCTCATTGATGCTCTTGCGGGTGTCGGGGTCGGCGTGCTTCAAAATGCGCTTGACCACGCCCGCGGGCATCTCCTCGACGATATCGACGGCGTCGTCGAGATACAGCTCGTCGAGCACCTCTTTCAGCTCGGTGTTGGAAAAGCCGCGGATGAGCATTTCCTGCACATCCGGCTCCAGCTCAACGAACAGCTCCGCCGCCGGCTCCTTGGGCAGCAGGCGGAACAGCAGCGGCAGCATCTCCTCGGGCAGATCGTCGAACAGGTCTGCGATATCGGCGGGCTCCAGCTCAACTAAAATGTCGCGCAGCGCCTTATACTGCTTTCGGCGGGTCATCTCCTCTATTTCCTCCAGCAGCTCGTCGCGGCGTTCTTCAAAATCGATCATGCGCTGTTCCTCCTTTCTCCAAAGCTGACCGGCGCGGGCCAAGGGATAAAAAAAGCCCGCAGGCCTTCCTCCGGTATCAAGGCTGCGGGAGCGACAATGATAAAAATCGCGCTTTGCGATCTTCCCTACCGTTCAAGCTTTAGCATCACCAGGCGGTGAAACTGCATTAGATGGCACCTTGGTTTCGATGCCAACTGTTCAAACCCTCGCATCGTGTCTCCACGACTCTGCGGCAGCAGTCCATATCCTGATGGTAGCCTTACCTACCGGACGAATATTTATTTACCTTATCATAGTATGCGCATTTTCTTTCTTTGTCAAGCATTTTCCCGATTTTTTCGGCCCGTTTTCCCCGCCGCGGCGGCGCGGAAATCTTTCTCTTTCCTTTTCGGGCTTGCTGTGCTATAGTATTGTTGTTTTTATAGGGCTTCGTGAAGAATAAACAGGGCGGAGGTGAGCGGGATTTGCTCGAGCGCGTGATGCACAACCGGTTTTTTCGCGGCACGGCGCTGTTCGTGCGCCGCTACTTCGACCACCGCGTGGCCCGCGACAGCGCGGCGCTGACGTATTACCTGCTCTTTGCGATGTTCCCGCTGCTCATCTTCCTGAGCAACCTTGTCGGCTTCTTCGCCGTGGACATTGAGGGCTTCCTGCGTCAGCTCGGCACCATCATCCCCGCCGAGGTGCTGGACCTGCTGATCCAGTACCTGCGCTACGTTTCGCGCGTATCGAGCCGGACGCTGATGACCTTCAGTCTGATCTTTTCCATCTGGTTCCCGATGCGCGCGGCCAACGCGCTGCTGCTGAGCGTGCGCAAGGCCTACGGCATGGGGCGTCCCACGCAGTTCCTCCGCCATCAGGCCAAGGTGTTCCTTTACACCATCTGCCTGATCCTCACGATCCTGCTCTCGCTGGTGCTCGTGACGGTGGGCCGCAGCGTGCTGAACCTCTGCGCGGACTACTTCCATTTCAGCGCCATCCTGACCGACGGCTTCATCGAGCTGTGGTCGACGCTGCGCTTCGTGTTCCTCGGCTGCATCGTCTTTCTCGCGCTCGCCGTGCTCTACGGCCTCGCACAGGAGACGCGGAGCGTTCACTACGTCTGGCCCGGCGTGCTCTTTTCGCTCACGGCCTGGATGATCCTCTCGCTGCTTTTCTCGCTTTATGTGGAAAACGCGGCGAACTATTCCGTCATCTACGGCTCCATCGGCGCCATCATCGTGCTGCTGCTGTGGCTGTATCTCTCGGCGACCATGATGATCATGGGCGCGGAATTCAACAGCGTTCTGATGGAAATGAAGACCGCGCGCGGCTGAGGCGCGCGGATACCAAGGCTATTACGCGCCGCGCGGTGCGCGGCAGAACGGAGAACAAAGCATGAAGATCATCATTGTCGGTCTGGGCAAGGTCGGCTACGCCATTGCCCAGCAGATGGTCGGCGAGGAGCACGACCTGATTTTGGTGGACGAGAGCGCCGCCGTGATCGAGCACGCCGACGCCACGCTCGACGCCATGTGCGTCGAGGGCAACGGTGCGTGCGCGAGCGTGCTGCTGCGCGCCGGTGTGCGCGACGCCGACCTGGTCATCGCCGCCACGGCGGACGACGAGGTGAACCTCGTCTGCTCGCTGATGGCGAAAAAGCTGGGCGCCAAGCACACGGTCGCCCGCGTGCGCAATCCCGAATACTTCCGCGACGCGCCGATCCTGCGCCGCGAGATCGGTCTGGACATGATCATCAACCCCGAATACGCCGCCGCGCAGGAGATCGCGCGCATCCTGCGCGTGCCCGCCGCGTTCAGCGTGGAGAGCTTCGCCCGCGGCACCGTGGAGCTCATCGGCTTCCAGATCACCGAGCAGGACGGCATGGCCGGCAAGAGCCTGATCGAATACAACAAGCTCCATCCCAACGCGCTGCTGCTGTGCGCGGCCAAGCGCGGCGGCGAGGTGCTGGTGCCGAACGGCCACTTTGTCCCGCAGGCCGGCGACCGCGTTTACGCCATCGGCACACCGACCGAGACCGCCCGCGTGCTGCGCAGCATGGGCCGCGACACCTCGCCCATCCGCCAGCTGAGCGTGATCGGCGGCGGGCGCATCGCGCTCTACCTCGCCTGGGCGCTCGACGGCATGGGGATGCACATCACCATCGTTGAGCAGAACGAGGAAAAGTGCATGGCGATCGCCGAGAAGCTGCCGAAGGCGACCATCCTCCACGGCGACGGCACGGACCATGACCTGCTCGAATCCGAGGGCATCTTCGACGCGGACGCCTTCGTCTCCCTCACGGGGCGCGACGAGGAGAATCTGCTCATGGCGCTCACCGCGAAGGACTCCGGCGTTGCCAAGGTCCTGCCGAAGATGTCGCGCCCGAACTACACCGCGCTGGTGCATGACCTCGGCATCGACACCGTCATCTCCCCCAAGGACGTGACGGCCAGCCAGATCTCCAGCTACGTCCGCGGCCTCGCCAACTCGCAGGGCAGCGCCGTGGAGAGCCTGCATAAGATCCTCGGCGGCGCGATGGAGGCGGTGGAATTCACCGCGACCGGCGCGACGCACTTCCTCAATACGCCCCTCAAGGACCTGAACTTCAAGCCGGGGCTGCTGGTCGCCGCCATCGTCCACGGCGGCAAGCTCCTCATTCCCGGCGGCCACTCCATCATCTCGGAGGGCGACCGCGTGATCGTGGTGGCAAAATCCCTGTTCCTCAAGGACCTCAACGACATTCTGGTCCGTTGAGCTGCTGCACGGAGGAAGGTGCGACATGAACAAAAAGCTCATTTTCAAAATTCTCGGCATCATCCTGGGCATCGAGGGCGTGTCCCTGCTCATTCCCTTCGTCATCGCGCTCGTCTGCCGGGAAAATACCGCCGTCTTCGGCGTCACGGCGCTGCTCTGCCTCGCGGTCGGTCTGCCGCTGAGCCGGCTGCATACGGCCAAATCACGCCTGCAGAACCGCGACGGCTATGTCGCCGTGGCGCTCGGCTGGATCGTGCTGTCCGCCTTCGGCGCGCTGCCCTATGCGCTCAGCGGTTGCTGCGGCTATGTGGACGCGCTGTTTGAGACCGTTTCCGGCTTCACGACGACGGGCGCCTCCATCTTCGGCGCGCCGGCCTCGCTGCCGCGCGGCATCCAGCTCTGGCGCGCGCTGACGCAATGGCTCGGCGGCATGGGCGTTCTCGTCCTGCTGCTCGCGCTGATGCCGAAGCTCGGCGAGGGCAGCGTCAACCTGATGAAGGCCGAAAGCCCCGGCCCCATCTCCTCCAAGCTGCTGCCGCGCACGAACGACACGGCCAAAATGCTTTACAGCATCTACATTCTCCTCACGGCGGCGGAAACGCTCGCGCTCCGCGCGGCGCGGATGCCGTGGTTCGACGCGGTGACCACCGCGCTCACGACCATCTCGACCGGCGGCTTCTCCGTCCGCAACGAAAGCATCGCCTACTACCAGTCCTCGGCGGTCAACTGGATCATCGTGGTCTTCATGTTCGTCTCGTCGGTCAATTTCACGCTTCTGTTTCTGGCCGGTACACGGCGCTGGCGGGAGGTCCTGCGCAGCGACGAGCTGCGCGTCTACTCCGGCATCGTGTTCGGCTCGTCCGCGCTCATCGCGCTCGATCTTGTTCTCAAAACGGGCCGTTCCGTCGGCTCCGCCATCGAGCACGCGGCCTTTCAGGTCACAACGCTCATTTCCACCACCGGCTACTGCACAGAGGATTTCGACCTCTGGCCGCAGTTCAGCCGTCTTGTGCTGCTCGTTGTGATGTTCGCCGGCGGCTGCGCCGGCTCGACCGCCGGCGGCATCAAGGTCTCGCGCATCGTGCTGCTCTTCAAGGGACTCAAGCGCGACCTGCGCCGCATCCTGCACACGCGCGAGGTGCGCCCCATCACGCTCGACGGACAGCGCGTGGAGGAGGATACCATCTCCTCCGTTTCCCTCTTCTTCTTTGCCTATATGATCATCCTCTTTTTCTCCGCGCTGATCGTCTCGCTCGACGAGCTGGATTTCACCTCCGCCTTCACGGCATCCCTGACCTGCATCAGCAATGTCGGCCCCGGCCTCGGCCTTGTCGGCCCGACGTGCAACTTCGGCTTTCTCTCGCCGCTCTCAAAGCTCGTGCTCTCGTTTACGATGCTCCTCGGGCGACTGGAGATCATGCCCCTGCTCGTGCTGTTCCTGCCGTCCGTGTGGTGGAAAAAATAAATCTGTGCCAAAGCCGCTCCCACGGGTGCGGCTTTTCTCTGCAAATTTTGGTTGACAATTGTATACCTTTCTGCTATGCTGTGCTCAGATAGGTATACAGCCGTATACCGAAAGGAGGAATGTCCCGTGTCCTGCAATCTGACCGACGCGGAGTGGAAGCTGATGCACCGTCTCTGGGAGCAGTCCCCGCAGACCATCACGCAGCTCACCGCCGCGCTTTCCGCCGAGACCGGCTGGGAGAAGCACACCGTCATCACCATGCTCACACGGCTGGAGGCCAAGGGCGCGGTGCGCCACGAGGCCGGCGGGCGCGCCAAGCAGTTCTATCCCGCCGTCGCGCAGAGCGACGCCGCCCGCACCGAGACCGAGAGCTTTCTCGGTAAGGTCTACGGCGGCAGCCTGGGCCTGATGATGAGCGCCATGGTCGAGGGCCGCGCGCTCACACAGGAAGACATCGACGAGCTGACCGCCATTTTGGAGCAAGCGGGAGGGAACACGAAATGAAAGAGATCCTTTTGACTTCCTCTGTTTTGATCCTTGCGCTGCTGGCGCTGCGGCAGCTGTTCCGCCGCACCGTCTCGCGCCGGATGCAGTACGCGCTCTGGCTTCTGGTGCTCGTGCGGCTGCTCGTACCGGTGAACGTCGGCACACTGGCGCACAATGTGCTCTCCGCCGCCGCGCCGGTGCAGGCCGTTGTGGAGGAGCGGCTGGATACCCCCGTGCTGTACGTTCAGGACGGCACGGAGCGGCGCCCCGCACAGCTTTTGCCCGGCAAGGAGTCGCAGGGTGAGCCTCTGTCTCCGCCGTCCGACGCAGCGCAGAGCGCCCCTGCCGACGAATACTACACTGTGACGCCGACCTACCGAACCGTCACGCTTTCCGAAGCGCTCACCTACGTCTGGTACGCCGGAATGGCCGGCGTGGGCGCGTGGTTCCTTTTCACCAACCTGCGCTTCGCCCGCGCGCTGTGCAAGGCGCGCACACCTTACCGCGTCGAGGGCTGCCGCTATCCGGTCTATCTCGTGTCCGCGCTGCCCTCGCCGTGCCTGTTCGGTGTGCTGCGCCCCGCCGTTTACCTGAACGAAAAGGCGCTGCAAAGCCCCGACGCCCTGCGCTTCGTGCTCGCGCACGAGCAGACGCACGCGCGGCACCTCGACCCGCTGTGGTCGCTGCTGCGCGGCGTATGCCTGACCGTCTACTGGTTCGACCCGCTCGTGTGGCTCGCGGCGGTGCTCTCGCGCGAGGACTGCGAGCTGGCCTGCGACGAGGGGACGCTCCGCGCGCTCGGCGCGGACGAGCGCACCGCCTACGGAAAAGCCCTGCTCACGCTCGTGCCCGTGTGCGATAAGCCGCAGAACCCGCTGCTCGGCGCGACGACCATGACCAGCGGCAAAAGGGGCCTCAAGGAGCGCATCACACGCATCGCGGAGAACCGGCAGGCCAAGGCCGCGGCGGTGTTCGCCGTCGTCGCGCTCGCGGCGCTCGTGTGCGCGGTGAGCTTCACCGGCAGCTCCCGTCCGCTGAGCGCGGTCTGCGGTGATTTTTGGGATGCGGAAGCGACCTGCACCTATGTGGAGGAGCGGCCCGACGTGGATGCGCGGTACACCACCGCTGATGGAACGGTACGGCTCTCCGAGCATCTTGCTCTCGTTCGCATCGGCAGTGCGCATCCGAAGAAAACAGTCGCCGTCAACCCTGCGTGGTCTACGCTCTACCTTACGCTGCCTGACGCTGACGGGGGCACTGCCGAGCCTTTGACCATCAACTTCATTCGGGAGTATGACGCGCCGGGGAGCACGGAGGCGGTCTACTCGCTGAACATCGGCACAAGGGACGCTGCCAAATCCTATAAGGTCCTCTCCGGTCAGGAGGAGATCGACGCATTTCTCGCGTATCTGCGCGGCGAAGCGTCACCGGAGCAAATATCCCATCCTGCGTTCCCCAACAATCTGACGGAGGCCGAGCGCGGCGTCGTCGACGAATTTCTGCACTGGGCGCAAGCTCTGCGCGCAGAGGACATTCTCAACCTGCGATTTCAGAGCGGCAGCAGCTCGCGCTTCCTCGTCGATGCAGAGCTGACCGCACTTTCGGCGCAGCTCGTGCCCGCCCTCAACGCCCTCACCGAGGCGGAGCTTTACACGCAGCGCGGCTACGGAGACTCCGCGTACTACACGCTCACGGTGAATCTGCAGGACGGCACACAATACACCTTCCTCTGCGGCTTCGACCGCGTGCGGCTCCTGCATCCCACCTTTGAGCCGGGGCTCTCCTCAAGCTATCCCAGCGACCGCCCGACGCTCTGGATCGACAGCCCCGCGCTGATGGCGTGCATCGACAGTCTGGAAGCCTCGCCCGCGCCTTTGCCGGACTTTGAGACCGCCGCGCCGACGCCGCTCGCGGACATCCTGCCCGCGCGGGAGCCGTGGATGACCATTCCCCTTGCCGGGAAGGCGCAGCGCATTGCCGACCGCCGCATCCCCTCCAATGCCCTTGACTGGCTCACGCAGATGGACATGGACGGCGACGGCGTGTGTGAGATCGTCAACAGCTCCGATTTCCCCGCGATCTACTACAAGCGCGGCGGTCAGCTCTACGGCGTCGACCTCAAAAGCGTCATCACCGCCGCGTGGCCGGAGATGAGCTACTGGGATTACACATTTCCCGCCAGTCGCTCGATCCTCCTCGGCGGCTTGTCTGCGGGCGACGCTCCCGGCGATGGGGTCAACTTCACGCGCTATCTCTACTTCGACGGTGAAAGTCTGCTGCTCTACAAGCCCGATCGCAGCCACACCGACCACGTCGCTGACGCGACGCTTGCTGACCCGAGCGTTCCTGCTGAGGTCGCTGCGCGAGCAAAGCAGCTCGTCCAGCGGCGGTACGACACCCTTGCGGGCAGCGCCGCGCAGTACGACGACTGGTACACAGACGTCTCCTTCCTCGGTGCGGAGACCCGCTATGAGGGTCTGGCGCCGGAGGTCTATTGCTTCAGCCAGCATTACCACGCGCAAAAGCCGGAAAAAATCCTGCTCGCGGGCGGCACTGAAGTGGACGAGGACGGCTGGGCCATTCTGGACGGCGACACGGTCCTGGACGGTCCCTATATCGTCTGCCTCATGGACGGCGGCACGCGGCGCATATTAGAGGGCAGCATGAGCGGCGATTGCAGCACGGGCAGCCCCGCTTATTATGCCGATCTGACCGCGCTGCTGGCGAAAAACAATGTCCTCCGCCCCGACGCTCTGGACGGCGGCAGGCTGAAAGAGGCGATGAGCAGCGGCATTAGCTTCCTCAACTGGCTGGGTCAATACGACGCTGCCGAGCAGGACCGCGCACTCGAAAGGCTGAGCGCCTACCGCGCCTCGCTCACCGACAGCTACGACCTCGATATGTTCTCCCGCATCGTTGCCTATCTGCTCGGCGACCGTGACGGCCTGACCGACGCGGGCCGCGCCGCGCAGGAGCGCTTCCGCGCGAAATTCGGATGAACGGCCAAACGGCAATTTTGTGCATTTTTTTCGAGAGCCGCCCTTGCAAAGGGCGGCTCTTTGCGGTAGAATAGTCGAACTGCCGCCTTGGCGGCGGTCAAGTTTATCAACAAATGAGGTGTTCAGAAAGCATGAAACGCGAATCCTTCCGCTCCCGTCTGGGCTTCCTGCTGGTGAGCGCGGGCTGCGCCATCGGCATCGGCAACGTGTGGCGCTTCCCCTACATCGCCGGCAAGAACGGCGGCGGCTACTTCGTCCTGTTCTATCTGGTGTGCCTGCTGCTGTTGGGCGTCCCCGTGATGACCATGGAGCTGGCGGTGGGCCGCGGCGGCCGCAAGAGCGCCGTGCTGGCCTACAAGAATCTGGAAAAGCCGGGCTCCAAGTGGCACCTCCACGGCTGGTTCTGTCTGGCGG
>ERZ825670.489-NODE-489-length-53401-cov-6.601076_pt1 | contig 53401 bp, 51 predicted proteins | sample MGYA00519929_ERZ825670 | MGnify/ENA primary metagenome ERZ825670 (study PRJEB31778, sample SAMEA3449207) | human gut metagenome | biome: human gut; feature: human-associated habitat; material: faeces | place: United Kingdom | collected 2010/2012 ...
CATGAGACCGCCGAGGAGGCCATGGCTGAGACGGAGCAGCAGCTGAACTGCTACGCCGATGTGTGCAAGAACGCGTTGGCCATGCCGGTGGTGAAGGGCCGCAAGACCGACAAGGAGAAGTTCGCGGGCGCCGAGGCCACCTATACCATCGAGGCCATGATGAAGGATCACAAGTCCCTCCAGTCCGGCACCAGCCATTTCTTCGGCGACAAGTTCTCCCGGGCCTATGACGTGACCTTCACCGGCCGGGACAACACCCTGCAATATCCGTTCCAGACCAGCTGGGGCAGCTCTACCCGCCTGATCGGCGCGGTCATCATGACCCACAGCGACAACCACGGTCTGGTGCTGCCGCCTGTCATCGCCCCCACGCAGGTGGTGGTGATCCCCATCGCTCAGCATAAGCCCGGCGTGCTGGATGCCGCCGCTGCGCTGAAGGATCGTTTGACCGCCGCCGGTCTCCGTGTCGCCATGGACGACAGCGAGCAGTCCGCAGGCTGGAAGTTTGCCCAGTATGAGATGAAGGGCGTGCCGCTGCGTGTGGAGATCGGCCCCAAGGACATGGAGAAGGAGCAGTGCTGCGTGGCCCGCCGCGATACCGGCGAGAAGACCTTCGTACCGCTGGCCGGTCTGGAGGCCGCTATCAAGGGCCTGCTGCAGGACGTTCACGACAACCTGTACAACATGGCCGCCAAGAATCTGGAGGAGAATACCTTCGACATGACCGACTGGCAGGAGGTCAAAGCTATGGCCGACGGTAAGGGCGGTCTGGCCCGCACCAAGTGGTGCGGCAGTCTGGAATGTGAGCTGGCTATGAAGGAAAAGGCCGGCGTGTCCAGCCGCTGCATGCCGCTGGTGCAGTCCGGCACGACCGGAAAGTGCGTCATGTGCGGCAAGGAGTGCACCACGGATATCTATTGGGGCGTGGCGTATTAAGTGATATAAGAAAGAGCCGCTGCGAAAGCAGCGGCCTTTTTTCGTGGTCTGGAAAAGTAGCCAAAAGAGCCGGCAGGAACCAAGGTTCCTGCACTTCGCAAGAAGAAAGGCGATGCGTCGTGCGCAACGAAAACCAACATCTGCCGTGAACGTGTGGTAAAGACTCACAAATGCGCACAATGTCCAGTGCGCCCGGAGGTTCCTTCTGGCATTTTTGCCTACTTTTACCGCTATTGGGAGCGATCCGAGCGCTGCCTGTGGCAGATGAAGCGAGGTGAGCGAGTGGCCGCGGTCAAAATTTCGGCGGCTTAATGCCTCAAACGAAATTTCGGGCACCGCAACAGTTCAAAAGTAGGTCGCGCCGAAGCGCGAAATATCTGTAGGGGCCGACAGAGTCGTCGGCCCCTACACACCGTTTACCGTAACCCATGATGAATAAGAAAAGGAGGGCGTTGCCCTCCTTTTCTTATTCGATCGAAATGATATAGAAGTACACGCTCTGGCCGCCGGGGATGGCCGCTACCTCCGCGTCGGGGCAGGACTGGGCGAACAGCGCCTCGGTCTTGGCACCATCGTCCTCGGACACGCCCTCGCCGGTGTAGATGTTGATGTACTCCGCACCGGCCTGCGCGGCGTGCTGGCTCAGCTTCTCCAGCAGCTCATCCATGCTGCGGCTGGTGCCGAACAGCTTGCCGTCCAGCAGAGCCAGATAGTCGCCCTCGTTGATGGCAAAGCCGTCGAAATCGGAGTTGCGGGCGGCGTAGGTGATCTGAGCGGTGGAGACCGTCTGGGCGGCGGCTACCATAGCCTGGGCAATGGTCTGGGGATCGTTCTCATCGGGGTCGAAGCTCATCATGGCGGTGATGCCCTGGGGTACGGTGGCGGTGGGAATGACGATGATCTGCTTCTCCGTCAAGCCCTCGCACTGCTGGGCGGCCATGATGATATTCTTGTTGTTGGGCAGGATGAACACCACCTCGCTGGGGGTGCGATTGACCTCCTTGAGAATGGCCTCGGTGGAGGGGTTCATGGTCTGGCCGCCGGACACAATGGTGTCCACGCCCAGCGCCCGGAAGGTGTCCGCCAGACCGTCGCCTGCACAGACGGCCACAAAGCCGTACCGCTTTTCGGCGGGAGCCACGGCGTTCTCCTGGGCCTCCAGTTCCTCCTCCACAGCGTCCAGATCGTCGGTACTGTGGGCCTGACGGCCAGCCGCCAGATCGTCCCGCTGGGTACGCATGTTCTCGATCTTCGCCAGCTCCAGCGTGCCGTATTTCTGGGCTTCCGTCAGGGCGTGGCCGGGGATATCGGTATGGACGTGCACCTTGAAGCACTCGTCGTCCTCACCGATCACCAGACTGTCGCCAATGCTGTCCAGATAGGCTCGCAGGGGCTCCAGCGACTTCTCACCCATGGTCTTGCGGACGATGAACACGGTGTCGAAGGTGAAGGTGATCTCATCCTCCAGCGCGGCGAAATCGGCCTTTTCCTTGACCTCCGGCTCGTCGGCCACTTCGGGGATCGGCTCGCCCCGCAGGCAGCGCAGCATGCCGTCCAGAATGATGAGGTAGCCCTTGCCGCCGGCGTCAACCACGCCGGCTTTTTTCAGCACCGGGTTCATCTCTACTGTCTCGGCCAGCGTCACTTCGCCGGCGCGGATGGCTTCCTCCAGCACGAATTCCACGGAGTTATTCTCCTGCGCGGCCTCGGCGGCCCGCTGGGCGGCCAGACGGGAAACGGTCAGCACCGTGCCCTCGGCAGGCTTCATCACCGCGCCGTAGGCGGTGGCGACGCCCTCCTGCATGGCGGCGGCCAGCGCCGCACCGTCGGCCTCGGTCTGCCCCTTCAGGGACTTGGACATGCCCCGGAACAGCAGGGACAGGATCACGCCGGAGTTGCCCCGGGCGCCCCGCAGCAGACCGCGGGCCGTTACCTTGGCGGCGTCGTCGATGGTGGCGGGCTCCGCCTTTTTCAGCTCGGCGCAGGCGGTCTGGATGGTCAGGTACATATTGGTGCCCGTGTCGCCGTCCGGCACGGGGAACACATTCAGGTCGTTGATGGCCTGCTTTTGCCCGGCGATGCAGGCCGCGCCGAACAGCACCATTTCCTTGAACGCGGCGCCGTTGATCTTATCTATCATCTTGCTGTGATCCTCCCTTAGCTTTTACTGACGGAGTCCACGCAGACGTTTACGTCCCGTACCTCCACACCGGTGTTGCAGGTGACAACGTACTTGACCTCGCTCATGATGGCGCGGCAGACGGTGGCGATGTTCACCCCAGCGTCCACCATGATGTGCAGCTCGATGGACACGGTGTTATCGTCGTTGTAGGTGACCTTCACGCCCTTGCTCATGGCCTCGGGGCGCAGCAGGTGGACAAGGCCGTCCGTCATGGAGCGGTAAGCCATGCCCTTGACGCCGAAGCAGTTGGTGGCGGCGGCGCCGGTAATGGTGGTGAACACGGCGTTGGAGATGGTGATATCTCCGTGCTCACTGGTGATCTTTATCATAGCAGCCTTCCTTTCTATTGGAGGTGATTACGCTTTGCGGGCATAATAATGACATAATATCACTTATTATATACCATCCGGCTGCAAATAACAAGGGATATTTTGCGCAAACGCAATAAAGCAGCATCCTGTCGGATGCTGCTTTATTGCTCAGCCTGTCAAAGAACGCCAGTTCTCGTTATGCGAGAGCTGGCGTTCTTTGACAGGCTGCGACACGTTAAGAAAATATGCCACTGGCATATTTTCTTAACGTGTCGACACCGGCATGTTTTCTTAACGTTTCCTCCCTCTCCGACCTCGCTGCGCTCGGTCTCCTGTCCCAAAGGGAGAGGCAAGGAGTACTCGCACGGTACATCAAGTAGATCATCCCGCTGTGCCTGTTAACGGTATCATGTAGCCCGATCATTGCCGCGCTGCGGTTCTTTTCTATGAAACTGTTCACAAATAATTCAACTCTCCCACTCTTGACATTCCGGGCGGGCGGTGGTACACTGAGTTAGCACTCAGGAAGAGCGAGTGCTAAACGGAGAAATGCTATGGAATTGACAGCGCGGAAAAAGCAAATATTGAAGATCGTGGTGGAGAGCTACATCGACACCGCCGAGCCGCTGGGTTCCAAGGCCATCGCCGAGCGGATGCCGGAAAAGGTCAGCTCCGCCACCGTCCGCAACGAGCTGTCAGAGCTGAGCGACATGGGCTATCTGGAGCAGCCCCACACCAGCGCCGGACGGATCCCCTCCCCGCTGGGCTACCGGCTGTACGTCAACGAGTTGATGGAGCGCAAGCCCATCTCCGCCGAGGAGGCCGCCCAGATCAACGACACGCTGCGGCAGGAGCTGAAGGGCACCGATCAGGTGATCGCCAAGACCGGCCAGATGGTGTCCAGCTTTGTGGATTACCCCACCTACGCCGTGGCGGATCACACCGCCGACACCACCGTACGGCGGTTCGAGCTGATCGCCGTGGACAGTGCGTCGGTGATCGCAGTGGTGATGCTGTCGGACAGCCGGGTGAAAAGCCGCCTGATGCAGCTGAGTCTCCCGCTGGAGGCGGAGACGCTGCCCCAGATCAGCCATCTGCTGAACACCCACTTTACCGGCATCGGTTCGGCGGAGATGAACGCCCATCTGATGAACCTGTCGGATCAGGTCAGCGGGCAATGGTTTTTGCTGCTGAATCAGGTGGTGGAGTACGCCGCCGAGCTTTTGAAGGAGTCCCAGCAGCACGAGGTGTTCACCAACGGCGCCAGCCAGCTGCTGAAATTCCCGGAGTTCCGGGACATTGACAAGGCTCACGACCTGATGCACTTTATGGTGGACAGCAAGGAGCAGCTGCCCGTCCCGGCGGACGGACGCGCCATGCAGATCCTGATTGGGCCGGAAAACGTCAACGATGCCCTGAAGGAGAGCAGCGTTGTGGTGGCCAGCTACGACATCGGCGACGGCATGCGGGGTCTTGTAGGCGTGGTCGGCCCCACCCGAATGGATTACGCCACGGTGGCGGCCCGGCTCAGCTACTTTGCCGAGAGCCTGACCCGTATGTTTGGAAAGCATGAACTTCCCCCAAAGGAGAATGAGATACAATGAGCGACAAGAAGAAAAAGGATATCCCCGCCCAGGAGCCGGAGCAAGAGACCGCCGCCCCTGTAACGGAAGAAACCGAAGATAAAGAAGTCCCTGCCGAGGAGGCAGCGCCGGAGACCTTCACCGTCACAAAGGAGCAGATGGAGAAGATGGAGGGCCTTGCCAAGCTGGTGGCGGACGTGAACGACAAATACCTGCGTCTGGCGGCGGAGTACGACAACTACCGCAAGCGCACCGCCAAGGAGAAGGAAAGCGTCTACAGCGACGCCAAGGCCGACACCATCAAGCCTTTTCTGGCGGTGTACGACAATCTGGAGCGGGGCATTGCTCAGTATGACGAGGCCGACGTACACCGGCAGGGTCTGGAGCTGATCCTGCGGCAGTTTACCGAGGCGCTGACCAAGCTGGGCGTTACGGAGATCGAATCGCAGGGCGTGCCCTTTGACCCGGAAAAGCACAACGCCGTGATGCACGTAGAGGATGAAAGCGTCGGCGAAAACACCGTGGTAGAGGTGTTCCAGAAGGGCTTCGCCTTGGGTGACAAGGTGCTGCGCTTCGCCATGGTGAAGGTAGCCAACTGAAAGGAGCGACCCTTATGAACGGAAAGAAGCTGTACCGCAACACGGAAAACAAGATGCTGGCGGGCGTTTGCTCTGGCATCGCGGATTATTTTGATATTGACCCCACGCTGGTGCGTCTGGGCTGGGTGCTGTTCTGCGCTTTGGGCGGCAGCGGCGTGCTGGCCTACATCGTGGCGGCGCTGGTGATCCCGGAGCGCCCCATGACAGGAGACGTACAATGAACCCGCTGGGCGTGCTGACCATCGTGCTGCCCATCGTGAGTGTTGTTTTGCAGATGATCCCCTATGCCGTCTTTGACCTGTCCGCGCCCGACCGGCTGGACAACGCCGGCAGCGTGATACTGGGCGTGGTGCTGATCCTGGCGTCGCTGGTGTTCCGCTATGGCGCGGAGCTGGCGCAGAGCAAGGAGATGAACTGACCATGCGGGAGTTTGCTTTGGCGGCGCTGCCGTGGGTGCTGGCGGGACTGGCAGTGGTGATCCTGTGTGCCAGCCGGGGAAAGAAAGGGCAAGGTGCGGAGGACGAGCGCCTTGCCACGGGCATGGCGCTGGGCCTGCTGCTCAACGGCCTTGACCTGTGGGAGAACCACGCCATCGGTCTTGCGCTGGGGCCGCTGTGGGGCATGGCGCTGGCCGCACTGACAGCGGGAAAGCCCAAGAAACACAAAGAAAACGATAGCAAATTGTAATATTATGGCGCGGTTATACGATTTGTTGTCAGAAGATGGCCGTATAACGGGAATGTCCTCGTAATGTGGGCGTAGGGGCGGGGTCGACACGTTAAGAAAACATGCCAGTGGCATGTTTTTAGTGGCGATCTCGGCGGCTATGCCGCCGTAGCATCCATCTTGATTTTGAAAGCACCCTCTTACGTCGTCAGGGCGGGCAGAGTCGCCCGCCCCTACAGATCATATCCCCCCAAGCATTTCTTGACATGTATACTTAAAGCAAGTGTACTATGTGCGTGCTATTACAAAATAAGATGATTTTTGAGGTGCGGCATGCGCAATAAAAACAACAAGCATCTGGGCTTGGAGATCGACCCGGTTCTCCACTACAAGCTGAAATATATTGCGCAGTACGAAGGACGCTCCGCCAACGGGCAGATCCTCTATTTGCTGCGCCAGTGCATCCGGGAGTTTGAGACAAAGGAAGGCCCAATCCCCGCCCCATCTGAAGATAAAAAAGACTGACTGCAAACCGCAGTCAGTCTTTTTTATTATTTATTCTCCCACAAACAGCTCAAACGCCAGCTCCGCCTGTGCGTGCAGCAGTGCCAGCCCGCCGATCACCGGCAGCCCTCTGTCCCGCGCCGCCGCCAGCAGCGCCGTTTCGCGGGGCTGATACACCAAATCATAGACCCAGCCGTGACAGTTCTCCAGAAAGCGGAAGTCCGCAAACTCCTCCTGTCCCGTCATGCCCAGCGGCGTGGCGTTCACCAGCAGGTCGCAGTCCGCCGCCAGCAGCGGCAGCGCCCGCCATAGCCGGGTCTCCATGTTCCAGCCTGCCGTTTTCTCCGGGTGGCGGCAGCAGATCGTCAGCGCCGCGCCGGAGCGCCGCAGCGCCCGGCTCACCGCCGAGGCCGCACCGCCGCTGCCCAGCACCAGCACCCGTTTTCCGGATGCTGTAAAGGGAAGCGACCTGACAAAGCCCTCGCCGTCGGTGTTGTAGCCTACGGCGCGGCCCTGCCGCACCACCACGGTGTTCACCGCACCCATGGCGGCTGCGTCGCCCTCCACCGCGTCCAGCAGCGGCAGAATGGCCTGCTTGTGGGGCATGGTCACGTTGAAGCCGTCCCACGCACCCTGCCGGGCTTCCGCCACGAAGGCTTCCAGCTCCCCCTCCCGCACGGTCACAGTGGTATAAATGCCCTCCAATCCCCGCTGCCGCAGCAGCGCCGTGTGGATGGCCGGGGAACGGCTGTGAGCCACGGGATCGCCAATCACACAAAGTCTGTACATGTGATCTCCTTTACACATTCTGCTGCTCCATGGCTTCCAGCGTGTCGATGGCCCGCAGGTAGCCGGGGAAGCCCTGCCCGGCGATGACTGTGACGCAGGCGGGTGCTGTGACCGACGTGTGCCGCCACGGCTCACGGGCGGAGATATCGCTGATGTGCACCTCCACCGCCGGAACGCGGATGGAGCGCAGCGCGTCGTGGATGGCGTAGCTGTAGTGGGCGTAAGCGCCGGGGTTGATGACGATGCCGTCGGTGCCGTCGGCATCCGCCAGCTGAATGGCGTCGATCAGCGCACCCTCGTGGTTGGACTGCACGAACCGGGCCTGATGACCCCGCTCTTTGGCGTAGTCCGCGATCATGCCGCACAGGTCGGCGTAGGTGCTGTGGCCGTAAATGTCCGGCTCACGCTGCCCCAGCAGGTTCAGGTTGGGGCCGTTGAGGATCAAAAGCTTCATGCGTTCCTCCAGATCTCGGCGGCCTGCGCCGCCAGCTGCTCTGCCGTGCCGCTGCCGATGGCGGCGTCGGCACAGTCCAGATACCAGTCCCGGCGCCGCCGGGCCAGCTGCTCCAATGTGTATTGCTTCAATAAGGGCCGCTCACGGTTGCCCACGCACCCGGCGATCTGGCGGATATCCCGATCCAGAAGCACCACCACGCCGCTCTCCCTGAGCAGCCGCCGGTTTTCCGCAGATTCCACCACACCGCCGCCGGTGGCGATGACCCGCGTATCCTCCCTGAGCAGCGCCGCGAGGATGCGACTCTCTACGGCGCGAAAGCCGCTTTCGCCCTGCTGGGCAAAAATAGCGGGGATGCGCAGTCCCGTCTCTGTCTCGATCAGCGTGTCGCAGTCGGAAAAGGGCAGCCCCAGCCGTTCCGCTGCCAGACGGCCCACGGTGGTCTTGCCGCTGCCGGGCAGACCGATCAGGATCAGGTGCTTCATTCCTGTTCCACCTGGCGGGTCTGGGCCATGATGGCCCGGAACACCGCCTCCACGGCGGTGCGGTACTCCGGGGCCATGTCGCCCCGGCTCCGCAGCACCTCGGCTTCCCGTGTCTCGTCCCGGATGGCTGTTCCTGCGGCGGCCTTTAATGCGCCGACCTTGCTGCCGATTTGCAGCCGCTTTGCCAGCAGCGCCACGATCTCACCGTCGATCTTGTCGATTGCGCCGCGATAGCCCGCCAGATCCTCCGTCGGCTCCTCCTGCCACAGCTGGCAGATGGCCAGCGCGGCGGCAGCCTCCACAATGGGAGCGGCCCGCAGCGCGATGCAGCTGTCGTGCCGTCCCGCGGCGGACAGGGTGACGTTTTCCATCTGCTCCATGTCCACCGTGTCCTGCGGTTTGCGGATGGTGGGCGTGGGCTTGAAGGTCACGGTGAACTCCACCGGCATGCCGTTGGTGATGCCGCCGTTGATGCCGCCGTTGTGGTTGCTGGTCGTCCATACCGTCTTGCCATTGGTGCGTAGGGGATCGTTGGCCTGACTACCCCGCAGGGCGGCGAAATCCTCGCCCGCGCCGAATCCGATGGCCTTCACAGCGGGGATGGCGAACACGTGGCGGGCGATCTCACCCTCCACCGTGTCGGGCCAGTCCGGGCCGCCCAGTCCCGCCGTAAGCCCGGTGACGGTGCAGGCCACCTGTCCGCCCACGCTGTCGCCCTGTTCCTTCGCCTCGGCGGCACGGCGGCGCAGGTTTTCCTCGTCCACCACGTGGGCCGTCACGGTGACGCCCTGACTGGCCAGCACCGTTTTGGCGATGCTGCCTGCCGCCACCAGCGGCGCGGTGAGCCGTCCGGAGAAGTGCCCGCCGCCCCGGTAGTCCTGAAAGCCCTTGGCCTTGATCCGGGCGGTGTAGTCCGCGTGGCCGGGCCGGGCCACCGACCGCAGCGCCTCGTAGTCCTGCGGCCGGGCGTCCCGGTTGGGCAGCGCCATCACCAGCGGCATGCCGGTGGTGCGGCCCTGAAACACGCCGGAGAGAAACTGTACCTCGTCCGGCTCCTGCCGTGCCGTGGCCAGTGCGCCGCTGGGGCGGCGGCGCAGCAGGTCGCGCTCCATTTGCAGCTCGTCTATGGGGACGCCGGCCGGGACATGCCGCAGCAGCACCCCCACCACAGGGCCGTGTGACTCCCCGAACAACGTATAGTCCAACATGGGCTTATCCTCAACTTTCCATCAATTCTTCCGTTTTTCCGCCCAGCATGGCGTAGTCGCGCCAGAAATCCTCATAGGATTTTGCCACGCAGTCTCCGCCCCGCAGCACCACCGGCTCCCTGCAGAACAGGGCGGCGCAGCCGCACAGCATGGCGATGCGGTGATCGTCAAAGGCATCCAGCGTCACGCCACCGTGCAGGGGCCTGCCGCCAACGACGGTCAGGCCGTCCGGCAGCTCCTCCACCGCTACACCCAGCACCGCCAGCACGGCGGCCACCGTGTGGAGCCGGTCGCTCTCCTTGCGGCGCAGGAACGCGCCGCCGGTGAACCGGGTAGTCTGGGGCCGCATGGCCGCCAGCAGCGCCAGCGCAGGCAGCAGATCCGGCGTTTGGGACACGTCCACCGTTTCCGGCAGTTCCTGTAAATAATCGGTAATGACCCGGTCGGGCTGGCTGCTGTGCAGCGGCAGATTCGTCACGGTCACGCCGCCGCCCTGCAGCGCGTTCGCTGCCAGCCACCAGCCGCCCGCCGACCAGTCGCCCTCCACCGGGGACTCATCGGGCTGAAAGACCTGCGGCGCGGGAATGCGCCAGCCTGTTTCCGTGGTCAGCACGGTCACGCCGTGCCGCCGCAGGGCGTCCAGCGTCATGTCCACATAGGCGCGGGATACCAGCGGCGTGGTCAGCACAAGCTCTGACGGCTCCGCCAGCAGCGGCAGTGCCATCAGCAGGCCACTGACGGTCTGGGAAGTCTCGTCTCCCCGCAGGGCATAGCGCCCCGGCGTCAGCGGCTCGGTGATGCGGTAGCCTGCGTTCTCCCGCGCTACGGGATAGGGCGCGGACAGGGGCCGCTCCAATAGCCGGGGTGTTCCGGTAAGATGCAGTCCGGTGCGTCCCAGCGCCATCGCCAGCGGCAGCAGAAACCGCAGCGTCGCGCCGGACGCGCCGCAGTCGATGGCGTCGCCGCCCTGCCGCAAAACCCGCAGCCCGGACAGTGTGGCGCTCACATCCGCTCCGGACAGCTCCTGCGGCAGCGGCTGTCCCGCCAGAAAGCGGCAGATCAACTCCCGGTGCCATGCGCTTTTGCTGGGCGGCGCGGCCACCGTGCCCGTCAGGCGGGCGGGATACAGCCGCCGGGTCATGCCAGACCCTCCTGCAGCGCCGCCAGCGGCACGTCCTCCACGTAGGCGTCGCCGATCGCCCGCAGCAAAACAGCGTGAAGGGTATCTCCTTCACATTTCTTGTCCCGCGCCAGATAGCGGGACACCGTTTCTGTATCAAACGGCATCGTACAGGGCAGCTCCCAGCGCTCCAGCAACGCCAGCAGCCGGTCGTAGGCCGCCTGTACCCCGTCGCCCCGGCGGAGCTGCCACCGCAGCATGGCCGCCATCCCGGCGGCCACCGCCTCGCCGTGGGTGCAGGCGGCGTAGCCGCCTGCTGCCTCGTAGGCGTGGCCGAAGGTGTGGCCGAAGTTCAGCAGCCGCCGCGCCCCGGTGTCCCGCTCGTCGGCGGCCACCAGCGCCGCCTTGATTGTCAGGCACCGGGCGATGATGGCCGTCCAGTTCGGCGTGTCGGTTTCAAGCTCGTCCAGCAGCCCGGCGTCCTGAATAAACCCGTATTTGATGATCTCCGCCATGCCGCACCGCAGCTCACGCCGGGACAGCGTAGTCAGACAGTCCGGATCGGCGATCACCAGCCGGGGCTGATAGAACGCGCCCAGCAGGTTCTTGCCCTCCGGCAGATCCACCGCCGTTTTACCGCCCACGGCGCTGTCCACCTGAGAGAGCAGCGTGGTGGGCAGCTGCGCCAGCGCCATGCCCCGCTGATAGCAGGCAGCGACAAAGCCCGCCATGTCGCCGGTGACGCCGCCGCCCAGCGCCAGCAGTCCGTCGCTTCGGGTAAAGCCCTTCTGCGCCAGCTGGCGGCACAGGGAGAGCCACGTCTCCGGGGTCTTGTGCGCCTCTCCCGCCGGGAAGGTCAGCAGCTGGCCGGAAAGTCCCGCGCTCCGCAGGCTGTCCAGCACCGCGCCGCCGTACAGCGCCGCCACCGTTTCATCCGCCGTGACGGCCCAGCGGTCAATGCCCAGCGGCGCCAGCAGTGCTCCGGTCTGCCGCAGCGCGCCGGGCTGGATATGAACGGGATAGCTGCCTTGCGGCAGCGGGACGGTCACGGTCATGAGAAGCTTCCTCCGAATGGTCATTTTTTCCATTTTACCCTACATTGCCCCCGTTGTAAAGTGGCGAAACAGCACGGTTTGCCCTTCCTGACGGAAAGCTGTCTGCGGCGGGATGGAGAAATGGATGCAAAATTTGGAAAAAAAGACGGATACTATGCACCCGGCATATTGTTTTTTTGGTGAGAATCGTGTATAAATAATATAATATCCACACGCGCCGCATTGGCGCAGTTCCATAACTTGGACGAAAGGGAGAGAGCTTATGAAGAAAACGATAGGCGTGTTGCTGGCCGTTCTGATGACGTTCAGCCTGCTGCCTACTACAGCGTGGGCCGCAGTGACGGGACGCTGCGGCAAGGATGCGACATTCTCTTTGGACGACAACGGCACCGTGACCATCTCCGGCACCGGATGGATCAATGGTGATTGGGATGAATACATTGATCGGCAGCCCGACTTCAAGTGCGCTGTTGTACAGGATGGAGTAACCGCTTTGTCGTTTGGATCGTTTGGTTTTTGCGAAAATTTGGAGGAGGTCATCCTGCCGGACTCCATCCAAGATATATACGATGAGACCTTTGACGGCTGTGCCGCGCTGAAAAGCGTCCGCATGCCCAATAACCCTGATCTGGTCATGGGCAGCTATGTGTTCCGCAACTGTACCAACCTGACCAGTATTGTGATACCGTCCAAATACCTGAACGGTCATAGCTTTTCCGGCTGCTCCAGCTTGCGAGACATCACCTTTTCCAACAATTTGCAGCGCATTGGCTATAACTCGTTCTGGGGCTGCTATAGCTTGGAGGATCTGGTGATCCCTGACACGGTGACGCTGATCGGGAACAGCGCTTTTGGCTACTGCACCGCGCTGTCGAACCTGAAACTGGGCAGCGGACTGCGATCCATCGGTGGGGGAGCCTTTATTTGCTGCATCAGCCTGACGAACGTTACCATTCCTGCGTCTGTCACCAGCATCGGCAGCGGCGCGTTTGCCTCCTGTTCCAGTTTGCAGGGCATTCAGGTGGCGGCTGGAAATAAGAATTATACCTCCGTTGACGGTGTGCTCTTTACGAAGAACATGGATCAGTTGGTTTGCTTCCCCGGCGGAATGGGCGGCGATTATGTGATCCCCGACGGCGTGGCCATCATCGGAGAATATGTATTTGGACATAATTCCGGTCTTACCAGCATCACGATCCCCGCCAGCGTGACCTGTGTTGGCGACTATGCCTTTACGAACTGTCTCAACTTAAAGGACGTTTATTATCAGGGCACTGCTGAAGAATGGAACAACCTTGAGATTGGTGGGGATGGAAACGAATATCTGCCGTTAGCCACGATCCATTACGGCGCTGGCGATTTGAACGGCGGCGGATTGGACATAAGCGACGTGGCGGCTTTGTACGATCATCTGGCCGGTACGTCGCCGCTGGGCGACGGGGCGCTTCCGTTTGCTGACGTCAACGGCGACGGCGCTGTGGATGTTTACGATCTGCAATATCTCTACGAGTGTGTGGCCCGGAACCGATAACGGCGAATTGCCCTACGGCGGCGGTTCACACCTGCCGAATGTACTTTCCATACACCTTGGCGCCGCTGCCGCAGGGCTTTTGCAAATAAAAAACACTGGGGAAAGCTTTCGGCTTTCCCCAGTGTTTTTTCATATCGTTCAGCACAGCGTGTCGGCGTCCTCGGCGTACAGCTTGTCGTTGATCTCCCCCAGCGTCATGTTGTGGCTCAGCCCGAAGATCACGATGGCGTCCCGCCGGTCGCGGGAGTACAGCGGCGCAAGCCGGGCGTGGCGCAGCAGTTCCTGTGCCTCATCCACCGAAGCGCCAAGGCCGAAGCACAGGCACAGCAGCCGGTTGCGGGAGGGTGTGCGCCGCCCGGAAAATACCTGATGGAGATATACCTCGCTGATGCCCGACTGGCGGGCCAGCGCCGTTTTGGAGATCTCCCGCCGCTGGAACAGCGCCTGCAGCCGCTCCTGCAGCGCGTAGCCCCGAAAGCTGCTGTCGTTGTCCGCCAGCACCCGATCCAGATCGTTTCCGGTCATCAATTCCTGCTGTAACTGGTCTGTGTTTTTGCGTTCCATTTTTCCTTGCCGCCTTTACATTGTTGTTCATTTCCTTTATACTACATATTGTAACAAAAATTTTCCTAAAAACAATATGCGCGCTGCATAGGGTAGGGGGGTTTTTATGTATGACCAGCTTTTGCGCGCGGTAGATCAATATTTTGACGAAGTAAAAGTATTGCGGCGGAGCGCCCGCGGCGTCATCACGCTGCTGCGCCACCGGAAAACGGGAAAGCGCTACGTGTTCCGCCAGTTTATGGGCAGCGCCGACGTGTACCGCCGCCTGCTGACGGTGGAGTGTCCCCATCTGCCCCGCATCGAGGAGGCGGTGGACAGCGATGGCCGCGTGGCGGTGCTGGAGGAGTACGTGCAGGGCGACACGCTGCTGTTTCTGCTGGAGGGAGGCCTGCTGGACTGGGCTGAAGCCAAAAAGGTCACGCAGGATGTGTGTGCGGCGCTGTGGGTGCTGCACTCGCTGGGCGCGGTGCACCGGGATGTGAAGGACAGCAACGTGATCCTGCGGGGCAGCGACGCGGTGCTGATCGACTTTGACGCCTCGCGCATCGTCAAGCCGGAGCTGGCCGCCGACACGGTGGTGCTGGGCACCACCGGCTACGCCGCGCCGGAGCAGTTCGGTCTGTCCCAGACCGATGGCCGGGCGGATATCTACTCCCTCGGCGTGCTGCTGAACGTGATGCTGACGGGGCAGCACCCCTCCCGGAAGCTGGCATCCGGCAAGGCGGGACACATCGTCCAGCGCTGCACCATGATGAACCCCGACCAGCGCTATCAGACTGTTTTGGAGCTTCGTGACGCCCTATGAGTGAGAAAACCACAAAAACCTGCCTCCGCTGCGGCGCGGCGCTTCCGGAGGAAGCGGCCTTCTGCCCGGTCTGCACCGCCTCGCAGATGGAGCGGCAGACGATGGCCTTGCCCCGCCGCAGACGGCGGGTGTGGCCTGTGGCGGCGGGGTGTCTGCTGCTGGCGGCGCTGGCGCTGCCTGTAGGAGCGGCGCTGTGGAGCAGCACCCCGCAGGCCGAGACGCCGCCGCCGGAGGATACGCTTCCGCTGACCATTTCCCGCGAAAGCGAAGACGGGGCGGAGCCCCGCTATGGGGAGCTGTGCCAGACCTATTACGAGGGGGAGGACGGGCAGCTGTACCACGTGTTCGCTGCCTTCAGCCCCGGCATTGACGGCGGCAGCACCATGCGGGGCTATTGCTCTGGCCTGCTGGAGCCGGGCTGCACCGATACCGGGCCGCTGACGCTGTTTGTGGAGGAGGTGGCCTCCGGACGAAACGGCAGAGACAGCTTTTCCGCCTTGCTGGAGGACTGGAGCGTGACCGTTACAGCGCCTGACGGCGGCGAACGCTGCACCCTGCGCGATCCCACATTTGACTATATTTCCACCACCGACGCCCTACTGTATCAGGAGCTGACGGGGACAAGCGCCTGTGCGGATAACGAGATCGTCTGGACGCTGCGGATGAAAAACGGCGATGTGGTGACGGTGAAGCAGGGCGTGACCTTCGGCGCCAAAACGGTGGTGGAGTACCACTGGGAGGATACCCCCATGAACACGGCGGCGGAGCTGCAAGCGCTGCTGGACGATATTACCGCCGCAGCGAAAGCGGAGGAGGCGGTGTATCTCTATCTGCCCGCCGTTACCTATGACGCGCCGGTGTCTGTGGACAGTCCCATGACGCTGGTGGGCCATCAGGAGGGCACCACGTTTTCCGCCACACTGACAGCAAACGCCACGGAGCAAGACGACTGGACGGAGCCTATGGTGAAGCTGCGGTCGCTGACCTTTTCCGGAGCGGGCGGCACCGGCGTGAACGCCTGCGGCCCGGTGTATTTGCGGGGCTGCCGCTTTACCGGCTGGGACGTGGCGGCGCAGGCTTTGGACGGCGGCTGGATCTTCTGTCAGGAGGATGTCCGTTTCGACCGGAACGCTGTGGCCCTGCGGCTGAACAGCAATTTCAGCGTCTCCTGCGGCGGCAATATCAACAACACGTCCTTTACCCGCAACGGCGTGGCCCTGCAATTGGAGCGGATCCCCGGCGAGCGGATGGGCCTGATACTGGACTACTGCACCTTCTACGGCAACGGGACCGACATTGAAAACCCCGAAAACTATACGGTGGAGCTTCTGCCCACCACCAGCATGAAATAACCACATATGAAATAACACATTGGTGCGGATATGACAATATCCGCACCAATGTGTTATACTATTCCCATCAATTCTGATCGTTGGGAGGATGGCAAAATGATTTACCGTGACTTCAAGGGAACGAAGCTTTCCATGCTGGGCTTTGGCACCATGCGTCTGCCGGTGCTGGAAAACGGCCAGATCGACGCGGCGCTGACGCAGAAAATGGTCGATTACGCCATGGCGCATGGGGTGAATTATTATGACACCGCGTGGCCCTACATGCAGAATCGTTCGGAGACCGTGGTGGGACAGTGCCTGAAAAAGCACCCCCGTGACAGCTTTTATCTGGCCACCAAGTTCCCTGGCCACATGGTGGCGGAGACCTATGACCCCGCCGATATTTTCGAGCAGCAGCTGCAAAAATGTCAGGTGGAGTATTTCGACTTCTACCTGCTGCACAACGTATATGAAAACTCCGTCCACGTGTACGACGATCCCCGCTGGGGCATCGTGGATTACTTTGTCGAGCAGAAGAAACAGGGCCGCATCAAGCATCTGGGCTTTTCCAGCCACGCCGACCTGCCCTGCCTGACGGATTTCCTGAACCGCTATGACGACGAGATGGAGTTCTGCCAGCTGCAATTCAACTATCTGGACTGGACGCTGCAGCACGGCAAGGAAAAGTACGAGCTGCTGCGGCAGCGTAATATCCCCCTGTGGGTCATGGAGCCTGTGCGGGGCGGCAAGCTGGTAACGCTGGAGCCGGACGAGGAGCAGCGGCTCCACGCCATTCGGCCCGACGACAGCATCGCCTCCTTCGGCTTCCGCTGGTTACAGGGCTTCGACAACATCGCCATGGTGCTGTCCGGCATGTCCAACATGGCCCAGATGGCCGACAACATCAAGACTTTCGATCATCTGAATCCCCTGTCCGACGCTGAGCGGGATATTCTGATAGAGGCTGCCGAGCGCATGAAGAATTCCATTCCCTGCACCGCCTGCCGCTACTGCTGCGACGGCTGCCCCCAGGGACTGGATATCCCCGACCTGCTGCATAAGTATAACCAGCTGCGGGTGGGCAGCGGCTCCTCCGTGAAGATGCAGCTGGACGCCCTGCCCCAGGACAAATGGCCCGCCGCCTGTATCGCCTGCGGCGCCTGTGCCGCCGTCTGTCCCCAGAAGATCGCCATTCCCGATGAACTGGCGGCCTTCGCGGCGGAGTTGGACAAGCTGCCCAGCTGGGCCGAGGTCTGTAAGGCCCGCGCCGAAGCGGAGCGTCAGGAAAAGGCCTCTCGCGGCCGCTGAATAGAATGAAGTAAAGCGGGGCCCCGGCTTTCTGCCGGGGCCTCGCTTTGCTTCCTTATTTTTTCAGCTGCTCCACGACTTTGGCAAAGTCCTCTCTGGCCCCCTTGTAATAGGGCAGCATGCAGTAGCAGTGTACCATGCCGGGCCGGGTCGTGACCGTATAGGGAATCGCCGCCTGCCGGCAGGCGGCTTCAAATTCCGGCCACGCGCCGTACAGCACCTCGTCCGTGCTGTAATAGAAGTGGATATCCCCCACGCCGGAATATTCGCCCCGCGAGGGGGAGAGCATGTATTCCGGCACATTGTCCTGCCCGTGGCGCATGAGCGCTTCGTCCTTTGACATGAAGGCATAGTCGATGGCCACGTCGCGAGGATTCAGCGCCTGCATGCGGGCGCGTTCCTCGTCGTTCCACGGCACCTCGCCGGGGGAGACGGCCACAATGTGCTGGGGCGGGGACAGGGGAGCGCCCAGCGCGTTGTTGTGAGTGGCCATGCCCAGTGCCAGCGCACCGCCGGAGGAAAACCCGCAGGTGCTGACATTTCCGTCGCCGTACAGGGCGATCATCTGCCAGTAGCAGGCGTAGGCCATGTCGTAGCTGACGGTGATGCAGTGCTCCGTGCAGAGGGGATAGATGGGGAACCAGACGTCGCAGCCTGTTCCATAGCACAACTTCCGCAGCACGGCGGCGTCGCCCTTGCCCGGGCCGATGACCATGCCGCCGCCGAAGAAGAACAGAATGGCCCGCTGGGACGGCTTGCTCTCCGCCCGGACGATCAGGCACGGAAAGCCGTTGACCATCCGCTTTTCGTAGTGGGCCTTGCGGTCAGTGGGCATGAAAAAGCCCCGGCCCCGGTTGGCCTTTTCGATAGCCTTCAGCAGCTGCTCCTCCGGCAGAGTGAAGGCCTTCTTCACGCCGGAGAGCCGATAGACGCCGCGCAGCAATGACGCGCCGATGCTCATAGTGTTGTCCTCCTTTTACTTCCGCGCCGTGACGCACAGCCAGCCCATTTTGTTGCTGTGGCTCTGGACATGGTGAAAGCCCGCCTGCTCTAAAGCGGCTTGCAGCTCCGTGTCACGGTAGACGGTCATGCCGTCGATGATCTCTGTCCACTTGCTGTATTTCTCCGGGTCTCCGCACTCGTTGCAGATGAGAAACGTGCCGCTGGGCTTCAGCACACGATAGACCTCCCGGAAGCTGGCGGACAGGTCGGGCCAGAAGTAGACCGTCTCAAAGGCCGTGACCGCGTCGAACCACGAGGACGCGAAGATCATGTCCGCCACGTTGCCTTGCAGCACGGTGCAGCGGCCCTGTTGAATGGCCTGTTGGTTGACCTTCCGGGCTTTTTCCACGCTGACGGGGGAGTAGTCGATGCCCTTGACGATGCCGTTGGGGCATTTTTTCAGCAGCCGCGTCAGGTTGGCTCCGCCGCCGCAGCCGCAGTCCAGCACCGCCGCGTTACCGGCAAGCTTCAGGAACCGGAAGCCCCAGCGGGCCATGGGACTGTGGCACAGGTTCATCATGGATACCATCACCCGGCCGCTAAACCCGGCGGGCTTGCGGGTGTTTTCAAAGAACGACATGTTCTCACTCCTTATTCTTGGTTAGCTTTGACTAACCTGAGGTGCTATAGAAAAGCTGCGTCTTGCAGCCTGTGGGATGGCCTTATTATAGCCGCATGCTCTTAGCCTGTCAAGCGGTTTGTTTCCGGGCGGCAGGGAGGGAAAAAGGGGGCCTTTCGGGGTGCGGAAAAGGGGGCATAAACCGGCCAATAAACCGGGTTATGCCCCCCATATTTCCCCTTATTCATGCGGCGTTATGCACCGAAGTACGTTTGGATGGTTTGCATCCGCTGGCTTTGGGCCACGTGGAAGGGGCAGCGGCTGTCACAATGGCCGCAGCCCACGCAGTCCCCGGCCCGCTTCTCCAGCGTCAGGTAGTGCTCCCGCGCCAGATTGTCCCCCTGCATAGCCAGATCGTAATACTTGTTGATAAGGGCGACGTCCAGTCCGGCGGGGCAGGGGTGGCAGTGCTTGCAGTAGACGCAGCGGCCCACCGCGCCAGCCGGAGCCAGCTCGCCCAGACAGGAGTAGTCCCGCTCCGCCGCAGGCGCGTCAAAGAAGGACAGCACCTCCCGCATTTCCCGCTGATTGCCGAAGCCCGGCAGAACGGCCATAACGCCGGGCTTGTCCAGCGCGTACTGGATGCACTGTTCCCGCGTCAGAGCGACGCCGAAGGGAGACTGAGCGGCGTCCAGCAGCTGGCCGCCACAGAAGGGCTTCATGACGGTGATGGCCACGCCCTCCCGCTGGCAGCGGCGGTACAGGTCGTACCGCTCGGTGTTCTCGCCGATACCGTAATCGCCCTGTCCGTAGTCATAGGCGGGGTTGATGCTGAACATCACCACGTCCACGATGCCCCTATCCAGCACCTTGTTCACCAGCGCCGGGGTGTGGGAGGACAGGCCAATGTGGCGGATCACTCCCTGCTTTTTCAGCGCCAGCACATAGTCCAGCACGCCGTTTGCCTGATAGGCGGCAAGGTCGTTCTCCTCGTCCAGACAGTGGATGAAGCCCACGTCGATATAGTCCGTCCGCAGCTGCTCCAGCTGCCACGCCACGGATCGTTTCACCTCGGCCAGCTCCGTCGTCCAGCCATACTCGCCGGAGGTGTAGTCCGCGCCAAAATGGATTTGCAGATACACCTTGTCCCGGATGCCCTCCAGCGCCTTGCCGTAGGCGGCAAAGATGGCGGCGTGGCCGCCCGCCATGTCAAAGTAGTTGACGCCGCTGTCAACGGCGGCCCGGACAGTGGCGATGATCTCTTTTTCCGGCTGTGCGCCGATGACGGAGGAGCCCATACCGATGACGCTTACTTTTTCCCCGCCGTGGGGCAGAACGCGATATTCCATGGAAAACCCTCCTTCTCCTGTTGGCGCTTACTTTACCTCGTGGGGCTTATAGACCCGCCGCTCCAAGGCGAAAATACGGTCGCTGAACTCGCCCACCGACAGGTCGTTCAGCACCTCCCGGTAGATCTCCATGCGGCTGTCGATCATGTCGATGTAGGACAGCAGCTCCGCCTCGGCAAACAGCGGGCGCACGGCGGCGCCGAACTCCGGCTCACCGTGGTGGGACAGGATCATGTGCTGCACCAGCATGGACTTGTCATTGGGAATGCCCAGCTCCTTTGCCGTGTCGGCCACCTCCTGTGCGCCCATCACCAGATGGCCCAGCAGCTGTCCGCCGGTGGAGTAGTTGGTCACGAGCCCCAGCTCAGAGAACGCGAACTCCTTCGATTTGGCGAAATCGTGCAGCAGCGTGCCCGTCAGCAGCAGGTCGCGGTCGATGACGGCGCGGTACTGACCGGCCAGAAAGTCCGCCATGGTCAGCATGTCCACCGTGTGCATCAGCAAACCCCGGAGAAAGCCGTGGTGGACGCTTTTGGCGGCGGGGATCTGCTGGAAATCCGACAGATGCCGCCGCAGCAGCTCCCGGCACAGGCGCTGGTAGTCCGCGTCCTCCATGCTGTCCAGCAGGTCGTAGACCTTTTGCAGATAGGCGTCGGCATCGATGGGCGCCACGGGAACCAGCGCGCTCAGCTCCACCGAATCGCCCTCCGTGCGAAGGCGCAGGCGGTCAATGACGATCTGCGGCGTACCCCGATACTCCGACACCGTGCCCCGCAGCTTGATGATCCGACCCTCGTCCGCCACGCCGATGGGGCCGGTGTAGTCCCACACCTTGGCGTCGATGACGCCGGAGGCATCGGCAAGCGACGCGCTCAGAAACGGCTTGCCTGCCGCCGTGGTCTTGGGGTAAGCGCCCTTCAGGATGTAAAAGCCCTCCACGATGTCGCCGCTGCGCATATCGGCGATTTTTTTGTTGTATTCCATATGTCCGTTATCCTTTCCGGTGAGGTTATTCTCGATTGCGGCGGTCAACCCCGCTCCTTGTGAGATGCCTGACGCATGCTGAGGCTGATGCGCTTTTTCTTTTCGTCTACCTCCAGCACCACCACTTTTACGATATCGCCCACGGACACCACCTCGGAGGGATGGCGGATAAATTTGTCTGCCACCTGCGAGATATGCACCAGTCCGTCCTGATGGACGCCGATATCCACGAACACGCCGAAGTCGATGACGTTCCGCACCGTGCCGGTCAGCTCCATGCCGGGCTTCAGATCCTTCATCTCCAGCACGTCGGTGCGGAGGATGGGCTTGGGCAGCTCGTCACGAACGTCCCGTCCCGGCTTCAGCAGCTCGGCTACGATGTCCCGCAATGTGGGAACGCCTACGCCCACAGCCTCGGCGGCCTTTTCCTCGCCGCAGGCCTTCAGGCGCTGGGGCAGGCCGGCGATGCGCTCGGCCTTCACGTCCGCCAGCGTATAGCCTGTCAGCTCCAGCAGCGCCTTGGCGGCGTCATAGCTCTCCGGGTGGACGGCGGTGTTGTCCAGCACGCTCTTGCTCTCCGGCACACGGAGGAAGCCTGCGCACTGCTGGAACGCCTTGGGGCCCAGCTTGGGGACTTTTTTGATCTGGGCGCGGGAGGTGAACGCGCCGTTTTCCTCCCGGTAGGTGACGACGTTTTTCGCCGTGGTGCCGTTCAGTCCCGCCACCCGCTGCAAAAGGGAGGGGGACGCCGTGTTGATATCCACGCCCACGGCGTTGACGCAGTCCTCCACCACACCGTTGAGGGCTTCGTCCAGCTGCTTGGCGGGCATGTCGTGCTGGTACTGGCCCACGCCGATGGCCTTGGGGTCGATCTTCACCAGCTCCGCCAGCGGATCCTGCAAGCGCCGGGCGATGGACACGGCGCTGCGGAGGTTCACGTCGTACTGGGGGAACTCCTCGGCGGCCAGCTTGCTGGCGGAGTAGACGGAAGCGCCCGCCTCGGACACGATCATATAGCTGACGTGGGCGCCGGTCTCGTTCACCTGATGGATCAGCTCCACCGCCATCTGCTCCGTCTCCCGGCTGGCGGTGCCGTTGCCGATGGCGATATGCTCCACGCCGTGCTTGCGGATCAGCTTGGCCAGCGTGACGATGGACTCCTTCTTCTGCCGCTCGCCGTAGGTGGGGTACACCACGGCGGTGTCCAGCACCTTGCCGGTGCCGTCCACCACCGCCACCTTGCAGCCCATGCGGTAGCCGGGGTCAAGACCCATGGTGACCTTGCCCTTTACCGGCGGCTGCATCAGCAGGGGCTTCAGGTTCAGGGCGAACTGGCCGATGGCGCCCTCGTTGGCGCTGTCCGTCAGCGTGGAGCGGGCCTCGCGCTCCAGCGAGGGGTAGATGAGCCGGTCGTAGGCGTCCTCACAGGCGGCCTTGATGAATTCCATGGCGGCGGAGCCGGGCTTCACCACGGCGCGGCGCATCAGCGGCAGCGCCGCGTCACGATCCAGCAGCACGGTGACGGAGAGGAAGCCCTCCTTTTCGCCCCGGTTCACGGCCAGTATCTGGTGGCCGGCCAGCTTGGAAAGGGGCTGGTCAAAGTCGTAGTACAGCCGGTACACGCTGTCCTCCTCCGTGGCGGCCAGGCTGCGGAGACGGCCCTGCCGCGTCAGCAGGCCCCGCAGGGTCTTGCGGATATCCGCGTCGTCCGACAGCGTTTCGGCGATAATGTCGTTGGCGCCTTGCAATGCGTCGGCCACTGTCTCCACGCCCTTTTCTGAATCAATGAAGGCCTGCGCGGCGTCCTCCGGCGCGGGACAATCCTTTTCCTGAGCCAGCAGGAGCTGGGCCAGCGGCTCCAGTCCCTTTTCCCGTGCGGCGGTGGCGCGGGTGCGGCGTTTCTGCTTGTAGGGACGGTAGAGATCCTCTATCTCCGCCAGCGTTTTGGCGCTGTCGATGGCGGCGGACAGGTCCTCCGTCAGCTTGCCCTGCTCCTCGATGGCCTTTTTCACCGTCTCGCGGCGTTCCTCTAAGTTCCGCAGGTACTGGAGCCGCTCCTCCAGCGTCCGCAGGGCGGTGTCGTCCATGGCTCCGTGCAGCTCCTTGCGGTAGCGGGCGATGAAGGGGATGGTGTTGCCCTCGTCCAGCAGGCGGACAACGTTTTCCACGTGCTGGGGGTTTTTGTCAAGCTCTTGGGCAAGGGTTTGAATGATATCCATATAACAATTCCTTTCGTGAGAAGGACGCGGGGCGTCCGGTGAGATGTCAAAGCCGGTGTATGTTACCACAGCTGCCGGAAAAATGCCGGCGCGGCGGTCAGAACAGATCCAGCATGTTGTCCAGATAGATTTCCTCCCGTACCTTCAGCTGGTGTTCCGGTTTGGTCATGTAGTAGAGCAGAAACTCTAAAATCAGCGCGGTGCCGAGGCCCCGGCCCTCGATCTTGAAGTGGGAGAATCCCATGGGCAGATAGCGGCTCCGGATATCCTCCACGCCGATGAAGCCGGGGTTTTCCATGGCCTTGGAGAAGCGGTAGCCTTCGGAAGCGTCCGGCGCGGCGCAGCGGTGCTCCGGGCCGGGCTCGCCCAGATTCTTCCGGCTGACCGCTTCGTAGCAGGCTTTCCTGTCCCGGCAGCCGAAGAAACAGCACTCGTTGCAGAGAAATTCCACCTTGTCCTTCAGCGGCTGGGGCAGGGCGTTCAGCTGGGCAAAGGCCTTGTTCAGCCGGAAATCCGGCACCACATAGCGGAAATCCTCCCGCTCCACCTCCCGGCGGAAGTCCCGAAAGTCCGTCAGAACCTTGGTGGTGGAGGAGACAAGATAGAGCGGGGGATAGGTGCGCTTCAGGTAGTCCAGCAGCAGCTCCGCGTGGACGATGACGCCGTTGGGAACGCCACCGCTCTCCGCCAGCAGAAGGCACAGGGCGTTGCATCTTTCATCCGCCAGATGCTCCGGTCGCAGCCGGGAATTGCTGAAGGTCAGGCGAGCGGAGACGCCGTACTCCCGCGTCAGGGCCAGTACCTCCCGGGGGGCGTGGCTACCGCTTCCGATACGGCCGCCGCCCCAGAGACAGTCCTCCGGCGCGCCGTACAGAGAGCCGATATCGCACCAGTCGTAGAAATATTCCCGGTGGGCGCGGTACAGGGGGAGAAACACCCGGTACAGCTCGTAGCACTCGAACAGGCCGGGGAGATGATAGTATGCGGTCTTGTGGTTCATATGGGAAACAACTCCTCTTTCTATCAGTATAGCACCCGGCAGGGCGGCAAATCAAGCATGATGTGGGGGCGATGACTTGCGGGGTATCGAAAGATAATTTTCCGCTGCTGCAAAAATAGTATTGTGTTTACGCGGGACAGATGGTACAACAGGGATAGAACGGTTAGCGAGAGCTAACAAACAACATGAGCTTCAGAATCTTGCAAAGAGATCACGATAAAGGAGACTTTCACCATGAAAATTTTAGTATACGGCGCGGGGGTGCTGGGCTGCAATCTGGCGCGGAATCTGTTCCGGGCCGGAAAGAATGTTACGCTGCTGGCGCGGGGAAAATGGACCGAGGAGATCAAAAAGAACGGCCTGCGGATCAAGGACAAGTTTTCACCCCGCGTGTCGCTCAGCCGTATCCCGGTGACGACGGAGCTGAAGCCGGAAGCACCCTACGACGTGATCTTTGTGGTCATGCGCTACACCCAGCTTGACACGATCATGGATACCCTGCGGGCAAGCAGGACGAAAAATATCATCTTTGTGGGCAACAATGTGCGGGCAGAAGCCACCGCCGCCGCACTGCCGGAGAAAAACGTGCTGTTCGCCTTTGCGTCCTCGGCGGGCCATCGGGAGAGCGACCGGGTGGCGTCCGTCGACCTGAAAAAAATCACCATCGGACAGCTTTCCGGTGCATCCTCCAACGAGGGGCTGATCGGGGAGATCTTCAGCGGCACGAAGTACAAGGTGGTCTATGAGCCCAACATGGGGGACTATCTGCTGTGCCACGCGGCGTTCGTGCTGCCGGCGGCCTTTGCCTGCTATAAGACCGACGGCGACCTGAAGAAGCTCAAGGGCAACACCGCCTATCTGAGCCGGATGATCGACGCCAACATCGAGGGCTACCGTGCCATCCGGAACGCCGGGCATACGATTTTGCCCAAGGAGGACAGCGACTTTGAGGGCGCGGCGTACCGCAAGACCTGCCTGCGCTTCTTCAAGCTCCTATGCGCCACGAGTCTGGGGAAGATCTGTGTCTCCGACCACGCCATGAACGCGGTGGACGAGATGAGCGCACTGAACCGCGACCTGAAGCGGTTCTTTGAGGAGAACGGCGCGGCGTATCCGGTGTGGCGGGAGCTTGAGCAGGAGGCCGGAAGGTACTTGCGGGCCTGAGCTGTGCCGGACGGCGGACGGCACACGGGGCGGAAACTGGTTGACAGTCCGGACAGGGGAGAGCGAGCGGTATAGGGAACAGGGCGGTTCGGGCTGTTTTTGGGGCGATTTGTGTCACATTGCCCACGGCGGGAGAAAAAGGTGCTATGCTGGTGTCAAGATAGGTCGGCGGGAATGAGCCTGCCGCCGCAATGAAGTGAGAAGGAGGCACACGGCATGAAGAAACGGATCACCAGTGTGCTGCTGGCGCTGCTGATGGCGCTGGCCCTGCTGCCTGCGACGGTGTGGGCGGAGGACACAACATGGAGCACAGATATCAAGCTTGACGGCGATATGGTTTTGACAGGAACGGTGACCATCAGCGGAGCGGTAACGCTCTCCGGCAATGGCACGATCACCCGCGGCAGCGGCTGCACGGACGCGATGATCCTTGTGCCCAGCGGCGCAAAGCTGACCATTGAGGGCTCCGTTACGCTGGACGGCACACCCTCCAGCGGCACGGCATCGAACGCGGCAGCCATTCAGGTGGATGAGGGCGGCACGGTCATTATGAACGGCGGCACCATCTGCAACAACGTCAACAATGGCAATGGCGGCGGCGTCAACAATGCAGGTACATTTGAACTGAAGGGCGGTACGATCTGCAACAACCAGGCAGTAGGCGGCAGTGGCTTGGGCACTGGCGGCGGTATCCGCAACACGGAAACAGGTACGCTGACGATCAACGGCGGCAGGATCTGCGGCAACTACGCGGTGAATGGCGGCTGCGGCGTATTCAATTACAGCGGACATTTGATCATGACCGGCGGCGTCATCACCGGCAACTATGGCGGTCAGCGCGGCGGCGGTATTTCCCACAGAGCCGATGGCAAAGGCCTTTTTGAGATCAGCGGCGATCCTGTGATCGTCGGCAATTACAGGGGCGGTGAAAAGAACTCCGACGGGAGCATCACCGGCGGTACGACCGATAATGTGGGTCTGACCACCAGCGGCAAAGCCAAGAACTTCATCACGATCGTCGGCCCCATGAAGACTGGTGCGGAGGTTTGGGTGAACATCGTGACCAAGCTGGACACGCAGACGGAGATCGACGCCGAAAACAACGTCCACACCTACCTGCATGCAGGCTCCTACAGGGTAACAGCCGATGACGTTGCCCACTTCAACATTGATGACGGCGGCGAAAAGTTCTTCAAGCTGACCGAAAATAACGGCGCGCAGAAGATCATCATCGCCCTGCCTGAGGCGGGCACGACGCAGTATACGGTGACGGTCAATCTGGGCAAAAACATGACCAGCCAGAGCGGCGTCGGTACGACCCTGACCAGAACCGTGGATGCCAATAAGGCCATGGAGCCGATCCTCTGCGAGGCGGCCGAGGGGTACTATTTCCCAGAGACTTATACGGTGGCAGAGACCTCCGGTATTTCCGTAACGAGAAATGCCAACGGCCATCAGATCATGGTATCGGGTACGCCTACGGCGAATGTGACCATCACACTGCCTGACGCGGTGGCCGATCCCGATTATAAGCAGGACGATAACAAACCGGTCAATCCCAAGCCGGGACATACCACCTCCGGCGGCAGCACCGTTACCGGCAGCACTGTCACCTCCGCCAAGACCTTTGACGCAGGTGTGGCCGCCTATGGCGTGACCGCGCTGCTGTCCCTATCCGGCATGGCATGGCTGGGCAGAAAGCGCGAGGACTAAAGAGCGTACATTTCACATGCTCCACCCATGGGGAGAGTGGGTACCATAATGTCAAGGCCATCCCTTACCGGGATGGCCTTGACGTATTTAGAAGGGGCGGCGGGCCAGCGTCTTTCTGACGCTGGCCCGCTGCTGTGAAAGGGGAGAGGTACGCCCTCACCGGCAGCGCACCAGAATACGGTGCTTGCTGTCGGCGGTGCAGGTGAAAAGTGTCAGAGGATAGTCGGAGGACAGGGCGTCGCCCTGATCGCCGGGCACCGTCTCCACCGCTGAGACGGTGAAGCTGTGGGAGAGCCCCGCTGCGTCGGTGAACAGCACGGCGGTGCCGGGCTGGATGCTCCACAGGGGGCGGAAATGGGTGCGGTAGCTGTGGCCCATGATGACCAGATCGCCGGTGGTCAGGCTGCCGGAATAGCGGCAGGGCGCGGCGTCCAGCAGCGCTTCGTCCCACGTGGCCAGCACCGGCAGAGAGATATCCAGCGCTGGAATATGCACCGCGCCCAGCAGCTCGTAGCCCTCCGGGGTGGTGATGGTGACCTCCTCCGTTATGGCGGGCGGCGCGGGATCGGCTTCCAACTCTTGCAGGAGGGCGGCGGAGGTCTCGCCGGCCAGACGGTCGCGGTCGTCGTAGGCCCAGTAGAGGGCCACGGCGGCGAAAAGCATCACAAAGCCCGCCGCCAGCAGCAGAATGCCCCGTGTTCGCTTATTCATCGTGTTCCCTCCGGCTGCGCAGAATATCCGCCGTGCCCCAGATCACCAGCAGACAGCCGCCCACAAGCAGAAGCAGCAGCGGCAGCGGGTCGGCGCCGGTCTGGGGCAGGGCGCCGTCCGGGGTGGGGGAGGGCGTCGGCATGGGATCGGCGGGCGGCTCCGCCTTGGGACGGGACACGATATCATAGGTGGTGCTGCCGTTGACGGTGAGGGGGACGCGCACCAGAAAGACGGGAAACGTCATGGCCTGTCCCGGCGGACAGAGCACCAGATAGACGCCCTCGGTCAGACCGGTGAAGTAGGCGCTGCCCCGCTGATCGGTGGCGGTCTCCGTGCCGGTCAGCTGCCGGGCGCTGGCCAGCTTTGCCAGCGTGACGGCGTTTTGGGGGCTGTCCCGCTGGGAGAGCAGGGAGTCGGGGGTGATGTCGGCGGCGGAGAACTCCGGCGTCAGCGTGCCGTCCGGCTCGCCCACCCGGTAGAGCCGTATCAGAATATCCGGGACGGCCGCGCCGTCCCTGTCGCTGAGCAGGACGGTCAGAGAGCCGGTTTTTCCGGCGGCCGCTGCCGCCACGGCGCAGTACAGCGCCAGCATCATCGCCGCCGCGAAAGCGCAGAGACGCCGCAGGGTTTTATTCATCCGCGCTTTCTCCTTTCTTTTTGCGTTTCTGTTTATCCAGCGTCAAAACCAGAAAGACAACCACCGCCAGTGCCAGCGGCACCGCCAGAATGACGTATTTCATGTCCAGCGAGCGCACCTCGTTGATCAGGGGGAGGGCGGCGGAGCCGTGCGCTCCGGCGGCGACCCGCACGCCCCGTACCAGCAGGCGATGGGAGTTGATGCCGTAGGGGGTGCAGGTGATGAGGGTGACGTAGTCCTTGCCCTCCTCAATGCCCAGCAGCTGGAAGTCACCCGGCTCCACGATGGTCACGCGGTCAACGCGGTATTCCAGCGTATCGCCCAGCACGTGAAGGTAAAAGGCGTCGCCGTACTCCAGATGATCCAGATTGGTCAGCAGCTCGGAGGAGGGCAGGCCCCGGTGGCCTGACAGCACGCAGTGGGTGCTGCTGCCGCCCACAGGCAGGCTGCTCCACTCCAGATGGCCCACGGCCTTTTGCAGCGTGGAAGTCTCGGTGCCGTGGCAGATGGGCAGAGTGACGCCGATGGAGGGTACCTCCAGATAGGCCATGACGTCGCTGCCGCCCGCCAGCAGCGTGGTGGGATAGAGGGTCTGCTGGGCGTCCGTCAGCCCGTAGGGACTGGGGCGATCCAGCAGCGAGACGTTATACTCCTCCGCCTGCTGGCGCAGGCGCTGATAGTCCTCCTGCCGCAGAGCGGCCACCTCGTTGTCGTAGGTGAGGATGGACTGGGCCTGACGGACGGAGTTTAGGTAGTTGCTGACGGAGGGGTACAGCAGCAGGGATAGTCCCGCCAGAAGCATCAGGATGAGACCGGCGGTAAACAGCCGGTCTTTTTTTGATTTTTTCATACGGGGCTCTCCTTGCGGCTGTACCGCGGGGAGGGAAACGCCCTCCCCGCGATACGGATGGATGGGTTACGCCTGCTTGCGGCGCTTGACGATCAGCAGCGCCACGGCAGACACGGCCAGCAGCGCGCCGGCGATGTAGAAGATGGTGGTGCCGATGCCGCCGGTCTCAGGCAGCTCGGAGCCCTGGGTGTTGATAACGACGGCCTTCTCGGTGAACAGGCCGATCAGACGGTTGCCCTGTTCCTCGCTGAGCTCCTTGTTGATGGTGATCTCCGTATCAGAGCCCTTGACAAAGCCGTTGGGTGCTTCGGTTTCTACCAGCGTGTAGATGCCGGACTTGAGACCGCGGACGATAACGGCAGTGGTGGTATTTTCCGTGGTGATGACGGTGGCCTGTTCCACGGCGTCGACCCAGCTGTCAAACGCCCAGGTGTGGCCGCTGCCGTTGAGCTTGGCATACTGGCCGTCTAAGTTCTTCACCACGAACTTGGCGCCTGCCAGAATGTTGTTGTGGTTATCCCGCTTCTCAAACGTGATGTGGCCGCTGAACACATCGGCGGTATCGGAGATGCTCTTGTCCTCGCCATAGGAAAGGGTAGCGGTGTTGGTGTAGGCGTCCATGGTGGTCGTATTGGGCTGAAGCGTGGCCTGATAGCTGACGACGAGGACGTCGTTATCCTTCAGGGCTGCGCGGGCAGCGGGGGTCAGCGTCAGGGTGAAACCGCCGGCAGCCGTGGTGAGGGTGTAGTCGGTATTGATGGCGAGAGCAGCGCCGTTCTTGCTGATGGTGACGGAGTTGGTGTCCAGCGTGATCTGCGTGGGGAGGGCGTCGGTGATGGTATAGGTATCCGTACCGGCGGCGGCAGTGACGGTGATGGTGTAATTCAGCACCTGATTGAAGTCAGCGGAGGTAGCCTGAAGTTCGTCCACCTTCTTATCAATAGTGGGAGCCTTGGTGTTCTTCTCGTTGACCTCCACGGCGTTGGCGCTCATTACCGTAAAGGTGGTGTATCTGGTAACGGCGTCGCCCTGACGGTCAGACACCATGACATAGAAGCCGTACTGGAGATTCTCAATGAGCTTTTCGCCGCTGGCGTCGGAGCTTGCGGTGGCGTCAGGGGCGATGGAGTTGGCCACGGCAGCCTCGACCACTTTTTTAGCCAGCTCCTGAGCATTTTCTGCGGAGTTGAAGTTCTTGATGGTGACGGCGGAGCCGACATCGGTGCCGACAAATTCGCCGAAGCCCAGACCAAAGTTTCTGACGGCGTCATTCCACTTTGCGTTGGTGATGAAGGCGGCCTTGTTGTCGCCGCTGATACCGCTGATGTCAAAGATGCGGTACAGCTTGTAGGTGACGCCGGCCACGGCGTTGGTGATCTTCACCGAGCCCTTGTCGCTCATGGCGGTGGCGGCCATGGCGGTGGTCACGGTGCCCAGCAGCATGACGGCGGCCAGCAGCATGACCAGAGTTTGCTTGATTTTTCTCATGTTTTTTTGTCCTTTCTCTTTTTTATGTTGCTATATTTGCGAAACATGTTTGGCGGGAGCGCGGCGGCTACCCGTTTGACCCCGCCCCTCGTCTCCGGCGGGAGAGTATGGCAGCGCAGAGGGCGGACAGCGCGAGCGCCGCACCTGCTGCGTAATACCCGTTGAGACCGCTGCCGCCGGTGTCCGGCAGACTGTCGGCCGAGCGGTTCACGACGCTGATATGGAAGGCTGTGGCGGCGGCGGACACGTAGCCGTGGGCCTCCACGGTGACGCGGCCATCCTCGCCCAGCGTCAGGTAGGCCGGGGTATCGTAGGGGATGTAGCCCTCTGGGGCTTGCAGCTCCGTCAGGCGGTAGCGGGTGTTGTGGCGGAGGTTATCAAAGCGCAGCGAGCCGTCTGTGCCGGTGACGGCGGTCTTGGACACCGCACCGGAGAGGGGCACACCGTCATCGTCCACCGGGATCAGGGAGAAGATGGCTCCGGCCAGCCGCTGGCGGCCGGTCATGTCCCATTTGTCCAGATACAGCATGGGGCGCTTGGGGGTGTTCTCCGCCGTCAGCACCAGACCGTCGGCGGTGGTCTGGCTGCGGTAGGTGACGATCCAGTTGGGGAAGCTGTAGTCGGACTTGCAGTTCTCGCTGCCCACCCGCAGCTCGCGGATCGTCCATGTGACGGGCGCGCCGTTGGCGTAGACCGGCAGGTCGTACCAGGTGTACACCCAGCCGTCTACAGCGGTCAGGGTGACGGTGGCGCTCTGGCCGCTGCTTTGCAGGATGGCGGCGGCGGTGTTGGCGCTGCCGTTGGCCAGCAGCTGCATGACCACGTCCTCCCGCTCGCTGTCGGCGCAGTTCCAGCGCTTCACCGCCGTGACGCGGGTGGGCGCGGAGCTGTTGCGGATCACCAGCAGGCCGCTGTCATAGCGGGCGTAAGCGCCGCTGTCGGCGCTGTTGGTAATGCCGATGGTGCTATCGGGCACACCGTCGCCGTCGGTGTCCTGAGTATAGCCGATGGTCACGTCGCCCACCGCGCCGTAGCCCTCCGGCGCGGTGACCTCCCGCACGGTGATATCGCCCATGTCGTAGGCAAAGCCGCTGGTGGACAGGTTGGTGTAGCCATCGCAGGCCAGCGTGTCGATGGAACCGTTGCCGTGACTGTCAAAGATGTAAAGGCCGGTCTCCGCGTCGTAGTCGAAGGTCATGAGGGTGTCGCCCTGATACAGCTGGAAGCGTGCGCCGGACAGCGCCTGTCCGGTGGCGGCGTCCTCCTTTTTCAGCATCAGGGAGTTGCCCCGGAAGTAGATGTTGTTGAATTCCGCCCGCAGCCACTCGGGGTCCTCCAGATCAGTGGCGTGGGTAACGCCTCTGATCTCCACGGTGCCGCCAATGCCGGAAGCGGACTGGTTGGAGGCGGAGGAGTCCACCACCACCCACTCGGCGTAATCCGCCGATTCCGCCACCTGCGGGGGATACTCGGTGATGACCCACGCCTCGTCATACTCCACATCCCGGAATTCCCACAGGAGGGTGTTGTCGTTTCCGTCGCCGTCGTCAATGGGGGTGAGCCAGCCGGTGATCTGCGAAGCGGACAGGCCCAGCCGGTCGAGAATGGCGGCGCGCTCGTCGTCGGTGGGGTCGGTGATGGTCATGATGTAGCGCGTGTCCTGGGCTTCGTTGACGGCGTGAATGAAGAAGCCGTCCCGCGCCTGATGAATCAGCGTTTCGTTGCCGGAGAAGGTTTTGGTGGTGTGGACGCGGCCCTCCTTGCGCACCAGCACGCCGTCCACGTGCCAGTCGTAGACGTTGCCGCCGTCGCTGCAAGCCTTGAAGGCGTACCAGCGGATGGCGTAGCCGTATTCGTTCAGGTCGTTGACATCGACGGTGACGAACTCACCCGCCTCGTTGGGGACGCTCAGCTGGCCGCCGTCCTGTACGTAGGCCTTCAGCTGCTGGAAAATGTCGTTGTCGTGGGGCAGCTCCGCCAGCCACGGGGCGGTATCGCTGCCAAACATGGCGCGGATAAGGCGGTCGCTGGCCAGATAGGTGGTGTCGGCCGTCATCTCGACGGCGTATTTTTCGTTCAGCGCGTCCACATAGCCGGAGGACGCGCCGCTGCCGATCTCACTGTCGATACCGCCTACATAGGTGGTGAAGATCACCGGCGTGTAGTACTCCGATCCGGTCTCGCCGCTGCTGTGGGCGGAGTTCAGCTTCACGAAGAAGTTGACGCTTTGCAGCATGTGGTACTTCCACAGACCCGTCAGGGAGGTCACGCCGTCGTTGTCGGCGTCGTAGAGCTTCAGCTCGTCCCATGTCAGCTGGGCGTCGGGCAGGATGATCTCGCCGGTCTCCGTCTGCCACCCGGCGAAGTAGACGCTGCCGTAGCGGTTGGTGACGTTGGTAAAGGCGCAGGTGACGGTGCGGCCGGACACCCGGCTGACCATATGAGAGCCGTCAGCGGCCACCGTGTAGCTGCTTGCGCCCACGATGTTGGGAATGGTGGCAGGCGCGTTCAGCCCGGAGGGGGTGGCCCAGTTGACGGTGTAGGTCACCGTCAGGGGAGGGCCGGAGGTCTGGATAAAGGTGGCGTCGCCGTTGATGGTGACGGCTGTGCCGCCGGTGTAGGCGGTACCTGCCTCGTCGCTCCAGTAGCCGGTGGGCAGGATCAGCTGGTCGCCCTGCAGTACCTGCTGGGTGGAGGTGCTGCCGTCCAGATGGCGGAAGGTGACGGTGACATATTTCACCGCGTGGAAGGTCATGGAGCCGGTCAGGGTCATCTGCGTGCCGGTTTTCCGCACCGTGCCGTCATCGCCCCGCCAGCCCTCCCAGCCGTCGGGGACGTCCCGCAGGGTGTAGGCTGTGTTAGGGCGCAGGTTCTCGTCGCGGGTGTATTCCATGCCGTCCACGTAGTAGATCACGGTGCAGGCGTCGGGTCTTGCGTATACCGTGGTGGGGCGCGTAACGGTGACGGAGGTGACGGTGCTGCCGTCGCCGTCCTCCCAGTGATAGCCATTCAGGGTGGGCAGCGTATAGCCAAGGCCGGATTCCACGTAGTAGAAGCTGCTGCCGCCGACGGCGGCGGAGTAGTCCAGCGTCAGGGTATAGAAATCAATGGGGGTGTAGGTATTGCCGGAACGGGAGGTGAGCAGCGCGTAGCGTGCGCTGCTGCCATTGCCGAAGGTGAGATTGCTGCCGGAGGCTTCGGCGGTGCTGGAAAAGTTCGTTGTGCTGCCGGTGGTGTTGTAGCGCAGGTAGTAGCTGCTTTGCAGATTACCAGTGGTCAGTGACGTCTCCACCACGGCGGTATAGGCGCTGACCACGTTGGTTTTTGAGATCTGGCGGGTGTTTCGGCTGGTGGTCAGGGTCTTGCTGCCGATGCAGGTGATATTCCCGTCCAGCCGTATGTAGAAGTTGATGGCGTTGGTGGCGGTGCTGGGCGTGTCGTTGACGGCCAGCAGTCCCACGCCGCCGATCCACGGGTAATCCGCATCCGTGCTGCCCTCCTGCGTGGCCTGCACCCGGAGATCCTTGTTCAGCACCAGAATGCCGCGCACATTGCCGGAGCGCAGCAGGCTTTCCAGACTTCTGCCGCGGGTGGAGGCGATCTGCGTCAGCAGTTGATTGATGTCGTTGTCCGCCAGCAGCAGGGGATAGCAGCTGTCGGAGTGAGTGTGGGCCTTCTGGCGGCAGACCAGCACATCGTTGATGTAGCAGGACTCCGTGTGAAGATGCTCGGTCATGCCGCAGCGGGGCTGCTGCTCCAGCGCCAGCGCCTCGGTCACAAAGCCGAGGGCCCGAAAAACGGACAGCAACAGCAGCACGCCCAGCGCGACAAAAAGCCATATTCTCTTGTTTCCTGTCTTGTCGGTTTTGTGCATGTGTGAATGCTCCATTTCTTCTGCGGTGGTTGGCTGTTGTTCAGTTGACAAAGAGGACTTTGCCCAGGATCCGGTCTGTGGGGATAACGCCGATCTCTGTCAGGCGGCTGTCCATAGAGACGGCCCGTGCGTCGCCCATGACAAAGACATTGCCGGGCTGCACGTAGTAGGGGAACTCCAGATCGCACTGGCCGATGGACTTCTCCGTGAGATAGGGCTCGTCCAGCGGCTGCTCGTCAATGAGGACGCTGCCGTCCTTTTCCACTGTGATCTGGCTGCCGCCGGTGCAGATCACCCGCCGCACCAGAAGCTTATTATTATAGTAGAAGGCGATCACATCTCCGGCGGAGACCTTGCCAGTGCGGCGGATCACCAGCGTCTGCCCGTTGTGCAGGGACGGCTCCATGCTGTCGCCGTAGTAGCGGGCGATGTGGAGCACATAGGTGAACACATTCAGCAGCAGAATGGCGACGCCCAGCAAAATAGCGATGACCAATCCGATGGTCGCGCCGCGGCTGCGTTTCGGGCTCTGGACTCGATGGGGCATGGAGACTCCTTTCTGGTTAGCAGGATACAACTGCTTTTATCCGGATAAAAGCAGTTTCCCCCATAGGGGAAACTAGACGATATTCAAAAAGCGGCGCAAAAACAATTAATTCGTTAAAAAGAGGACGATGTTTGCCGTTTGCTGCGCATTTTGAATAACATAATATCAGTTTTTGACGGGAGAATCAATAAAAAATTTGCCGTCATTTTTGCAGATTGGTAGCGTTTTCGACAAGGCGGAATTGTTGAAAACGCACAAATAAAGTGGACTGTATCCGCGTAAAAAAGAACCGGCAGCGGCGCCGCAAAGGGCAACGCCGCTGCTGGCCGTAAAGGGGAGACAGTGTACTGCTTATGGGGTCGTCCTTCGTTTCCGGAGAAGGACTGCCGTACCGGCAATGGCGGCCAGAGACAGCAGCCCGTAGAGGACGATACCGGTGTCGCCGGTGTGGTTGGATATCAGCGTTTTGCCGGGGCCGCCGGAGGACACGCTGGTTTTGGCGGCCCACACCGGATAGAGCGTGGCCTTTCTGGAAACAAGGATGTGGTGGACTACCGTGCCGCTGGGCGATTTGGACCAGCCGACCTGCTGATAGCCCTCTTTGGTGAGGGATTTCTCGTAGCTTACCGCGTAAAGCGTGCCGATCTTCTCAATGTCGTTGTCCGGCAGCGTGCCGCCGGTGGCGTCGCCTGTGGAATAGGTTATCGTATAATAGTCGATGGTCTTTTGGTAAGGCCCGTCCTGTGCGTCGGTGGGATATGCCATGGTGTCGTATACCTTCAGGGCGTCACCCTTTAAGTAGATGGAAAACTTGGTGCCGTCCAGCGGGAAAATGGCGTCATCGCCGCTGCCGCTGTAGGTGTATACGCCGTCCGCGGTCTCCGTGAAGCGGTAATCGTCCGCGCCCGCTCCGCAGGATACGCCGACCGTCTGCCCCGTCCACGGCTGGTCGTCCTTCAGAAGCGTTACCTCGGCAGTGGTCTGCGCGGCTTTGGTGGTAAGGGTGCAGGTTACCGCCGCCTGACTGCGGCCGATATCATCGTGCCGCGCGGCGGCCCAGAGGGCGAAATACTGGGAGATGTATTTTCCCGTGTCGGTGGTGTTTTCATAGGGATAGGAGCGTTCCGCCGTTATGACGTCCCCGTCCGGCTGGAGACCCTGCGCCAGCGCTGTGCCTGTGCTCAGGCCGCCGGTGATTTCCTCACTTTCCGCGTCGCGGATGAAAGGCGAAAGTGTTGCGCCGGAGAGCCGGCAGGACGTGCCGAGCGATACCAGCTGGAAGCTGGCGGCGTCACAGCTACCGCTGACGGTGAAGCTGTGCTTGACGGTGTATTTCGTGTGGGCGGGCACCCAGAGCTTCGTGGAAAACACCGCAAGGCGCAGCTGGGCTTTTTGGCTGCTGTTCATTGTGAGCGTGACCATCGTGCCGGTCTGCACGCCGCCCTCCATCACGGCCTCCTGTCCGATCCCGGCGAAGGACAGGCTGTCGGGTGCTGCCATGGCGCTGTACGAGAGTGTGCCGATGTCGGCGCTTTGCTCGCATACGCGGCAGTCGTCCCCGGTGATATCCACGAACGTTGGCCGCAGGGCTATGATTGCCGCCGCGCTGACCTGCACCGTGCCCAGCAGCGTCAGCAGGCACAGCGCCAGACACACCCATCGTTTGCCCCGCATCATATGGTACACATCCTTTCCCCAGCGTGCCGCCCTCTTGACAGCGACGCGGTTTCCTCTATAATAGTAGTATAACCCGTTCATCGATGAACGAAGCAAGGGGCTTTGGAAAGAAAAATGGAGAAAATTGATACAAAAAAGCTGTTTCAGATCACCGAGGCCGCGCATGCCTGCGGTCTTTCCCGCAGTACCCTGATGCGGCTGGAGGAAAAGGGGCTGCTGAAGCCTGCCTACATCGCGCCGGACAGCGGACGGCGCTACTATGACAACCACAATGTGGCGCGTATTTTGCAGATCGAGAAGTTCAAAGCCATGGGCTTTGGCACGGAGGAGATCGCGGGCTATTTTGTGCGGGGCGGCGAGGCGGAAGGCCTTCTGGCGGTGCTGGAGGAGCGGCTGCACAGCCTGCAGCGCAGCGTGGAGGAAATGCGGCTGAGAGCCACGGAGAGCGACCAGTTCTCCGTGCAGATGGTGACACTGCCCGCCGTGACCTGCTGCATACAGTGGCATGTGGGTCACACATTCGCGGAGCGGTACGACGCCATGTACGATTTTTACAGCCAGTGCATCCGGGAGGGCTGCGTGCTGTCCGACGAGCCGCTGTTTACCATGTCGGACCGGCAGGACTATCTGGCGGGATACATCGGCGACACGCCCTATCCCTTCGCGGTCTGCGTTCCGGTGCGGCCGGAGAAAGCGCCTGCCGGGGCGGTGACGCTGCCGGAGTGCCGGGCGCTGTCGGTGCTGTACTGCGGCGATTACAGCAATGTGGACGAGGCGTGGCTGCGGCTGGGACGTGAGGCGAACGCGCGGGGACTGACGCCTGCGGCTCCGCCCCGTGTGCTGGGCATCGTGGCGCCCTATACCGGCCGGGAGATCGAAACGCGGCGGTATTGCTCCCGGCTTGTCCTGCCGGTGGCTCCGGAGGAATAGAGGAAACAGAAAGGGAGCGCAGAATAGCAAAAAAGAGACGGCCGGGGCCGTCTCTTTTTTGCAGAGGGAATGCTGTGGCACAATTAGCGCTTCCGTGAGTTGGATCATGTCTGCGGGGGCGAAGCTGTCTCCGTCGGGAACTGCCGTCCTGTGTGGTCGATGGTATAGTCCCCCGTCAGGATCAGCTGACTGATGGGCAGCACGGTGTAGCCGTCGTTGATGAGATATTCCAGAATACGCGGCAGCGCCTCCGGTGTGTGGAGTGCCGCGTTGTGGAACAGCACAATGCTGCCGGCCTGCACCTTGGAGGTGACTCGCTGGTAGATGGTGTCGGCATCGTAGTCCTTCCAGTCGAGGGAATCTCTATCGGCAATGACTTGAAGCCGTTGCGGCGCAAGGGTTTGCTGGTTTGGCACCTGCGCGCATTAGGCAAAATTTTGACCTATAAATAGGGCGTTTGAGGGGTGTTTCAGGCACGGGAGAGGTCACAATCGAGGGGGTGTGCGCGGGGGTGGGAGGTGGTTGAAAGATGAGGGCGGATGCGGTATACTAAAAATAGGGTATGGCGACGCCCTCTTGCTGGATATTGCACTTACATGGTCGAAGATGCCTTTGTTGCCTTGAATTACCGATTCCGTGGCCTACCTCAAAAAAACAAAGCGATCTGACGCAGACGGCACGGAAACCCCGTGCCGTTTTCTCATATTACTGCCTATTCGGATATTCTATCTGCATATATTTTAAAGATTTATATGCAGATAATCGGGGCAGTGGCTTGCTTTTCTGCACATAATATGCTATAATTTGTGTGCAGAAAGGCTGGTGCTGTATGAGAAGATTCGATTACTCCTTTTTGAATAACGGCTTGCTGCCGGCAAACCTTGTGAACCTCACTTCCAATATTGCGGCGCTCAAAACTATGGCTGGCGTGCGCAAGGAAGAATACACGCAGATCTTCACGGAACTGGAGGCTGTCGCAAAGGTGCAGTCCATCAAAAGCTCCAACGCCATCGAAGGCATTGTGACCAGCGACGAGCGCATCGCCGCCATTGTCAATCAGAACAGCGCCCCGCTGAACCACAACGAGGCGGAGATCGCCGGGTATAGAGATGCGCTGAATGAGATCCACTTGGGCTATGAACATATTGACTTCCGGCAGAGCGATATTCTGCGGCTGCACGAAATGATGATGAGCTTTGCGGGCTATGAGTACGGCGGGCAGTACAAGACGGACGACAATGTGATTTTGGAGATCGACGCCGATGGGAACCGCCGTGTCCGTTTCCGTCCAACGCCTGCAAGCGAAACGCCGAAAGCAATGGAGCAGTTGGAGCTTGCCTATCTGGATGCCAGAAGCGATGCGAATATCAATCAGCTCCTTTTGATCCCCTGTGTGATACTGGACTTCCTCTGCATCCACCCGTTCCGGGACGGCAACGGCAGAATGTCCCGTCTGCTCTCACTGCTGCTTCTATACAAAAACGGCTTTGATGCAGGGAAATATGTGTCCTTTGAGGAGCAGATCAACAACTACAAGGCGTATTATTACGAAGCCCTACGGCAATCCTCGGAAGGATGGGAAACGAATGAAAACTCCTATTTCCCCTTTATTGAGAATTTCCTTTCCACACTCTATATGTGCTATAAGGAACTGGACAAGCGGTTTGCGGTGGTACACGGCAAGAAGATCACGAAGAAAGCCCGTATAGAGGCGACCGTCCTGAACAGCCTGACGCCGCTATCCAAAGCCGAGATTTGCAAAATTCTCCCCGATGTCAGCCCCACGACCGTGGAAGCCGTTCTCGGCGCAATGGTCAAGACCGGTTCGGTAAAGCGGATCGGTGCAGGACGGACGACGAGATATATTAAGGTATAGGGATAGCATAGAATGGATTTTTTGTCGGCAGCTAAATATCGGTATTATGGTAAGGACGACTCACAAAATATAGATGATCTGTTAGTAGATGCAAAACGCCTGAAAAGCCAAAGAACGATAAGGGGAGAAATATGACAGAACAAGAAGCCAAGTTTTTATGCAAATGGGCAATCGAAAACGGACAGCGCCAGTTAACACCAGCAGAAAAAGAGCTACTGAAGAAAGGAATTGATGATGCAAAGAGCTTTCAAGACTTTCTTGCGGTGGCGCTGGCGGCAATGGCTATCAGTTAAAACATGTAGGAGAGACTGTATGCCATAAAGACAGGAAAGAAAAGTGTGCAATCATTGCACACTTTTCTCCGCAGGCAGCTTTTGAGGTAAAGTAAAGCACGGAGCCAAAAGGCTCCGTGCTTTGTGCTTATTTCAGTTTTTTACCATCCTCAAAGGCGTTGCCGACTTTCTCGCCAAGGACGAGGTAGTCGTTGTGTACGGGGTCGAAGGTGATTGGACGCAGCTTCTGCGGGTCGATCTTCCCTTCACTGTCCAGAATGCGCTCGTCGGCGGAGACATTCACGATCTCGCCCAGCAAAAGCTCAGACTCCTCGTCAAAGCTGATCAGTTTGCACTCCAGTGTCATGGGCAGTTCGTTGATAACCGGCGCGTCCACCACCTCGCTCTTGGTCACATGGAATCCGGCGCGCGCCATCTTATCCGGCGTTGTATTGCCGGAGACAATGCCCACATAGTCGCAGGCGTCCACATGGGCCGCGTCCGCCATGCTGACGGTAAATGCCTTACGGCTCAGGATGTTTTTCACCGTTTTGTGGCTGCCGCTGAGATACATGGCGATGCGGTTCATGTCCGCGATACCGCCCCACGCGGCGTTCATGGCGTCCGGAGTACCGTCTTCATCATAGGTTGCGATGATCAAAACGGGCTGAGGGTACAGCCAGGGCTTTGCTCCAAAATTCTTACGCATAGTTCCGTCCTCCTGCTTCAAGATTGATCGTATTATACCACATTGAACAGCAAACATAAAACCTGTTTGCCTAATGCGATTACCGCACCGTGTTTCGCAGGGTGCCGATGCCTTCGATGGCGCACTCTACCACATCGCCGGGCTTCAGGAATTTCGGTGGGTCGAAGCCCATGCCGACGCCGGAGGGAGTGCCGGTGGAGATGATGGTGCCGGGCAGCAGCGTCATGCCGGAGGACAGCTCCTCGATGATGTCCGCGATGGAGGTGATCAGCAGGTCTGTGGTGGAGTCCTGCCGCAGCTCGCCGTTGACGCGGGCGGTAATATGCAGGGCAGGTGGAAAGACGATCTCGTCAGCAGTGACAATGCAGGGGCCCATGGGGGTAAAGCCGTCCAGACTCTTGCCGAAATACCACTGCTTATGGGCGGTCTGCAAGACGCGGGCCGACACATCATTGAGGACAGTATAGCCGAAGATATAGTCCGCCGCGTCTTTCGCCTTCACGTTTCTTGCCGTCTTACCGATGATGACCGCCAGCTCGGCTTCGTAGTCCAGTCGCTCCACGAGGCCGGGGTGGCTCTCGATATCGCCCTCAGGCGCCACAGCCTCGGTCACGCGCTTGGAGAAATAGATGGGGATGGGACGCTCCTTGGTAAAGGCCTCGGAGCTGTACCGCGCCGCCTCCTCTGCGTGGGCCTTGTAGTTGATGCCCAGACAGATCACGTCCTGCCGAGGCCTGGGGATGGGCGCCAGCAGCGTGACGGCAGACAGCGGCAGCGCTGCCGCGGCGTCTTTGACAGCGGTCAACAGCGCTTCTCTGGGCGCCTGGATCAGCGCATTCATATCATCAAAGGGCAACGGACGAACGGCGGCACCGTCTTCCGTAAGGACGCCTACCATTTCCTTGTTGTCGTGCAGGAAGGTAACGAGTTTCATAAAGATTTTCTCCTTGTAATAAAAGTTCTGCTGTGGAGTTGTTATTCGTCAAATTGTAAATACTCCGCGTACTGTTCAAGCTTCTTCTCTGCGATTGCCGCGTTCTTCCGGATCACCTCCGCTTGACGGAGCAGTGTGACCAGCTCGTCGTACTCGGCAGCATTCTCAGCCGTTTTGAAGGAAAGCAATCCTGCCTTGACGCAGTCGCGCCATACGAGCGTTGAGGGGTGATCAAGTCCAAAGAATTGTGCTTCAATGACTTTGCCGGACAGGCTGGTGATCGTACCGATACCGAACCTCTTGTGGGTGACCGCGCTGCCGACGGAGAGTTTTTCCGCAAAAAAGGCCTCCGCATAGTCCAGCCTCGCCATCCGCTCCAATGCCTCCGCATGATTTGCTCTCGCGTTTCTTGCCTCATTCATTTTTTCCAGATGGATCCTTTTCTCTTCCGCGTTCCTCACACTGTAATGAATACCTTCAAAGAGGTTATACACCGTGCTGCAGAAGATCACGTCAAAAGCCAGAATGTGCAGTTCCGTGTCGGGGTGCAAGGGCTTCTTTGCGAATTTTACTCTGTCGTCTCTTATGTTTGAAAACTGGGGGTGTGATTTAATTGTCTCAATCAGCTCGTCGCACATCCGATGATATATCCGCAGATCCATCCTTGCGCCGGAGCCCCAGTCATCGTAGAATTCGACGCAGTCGGCGTAGGCCTGCGCCTGAGAGGCTTTGTACATGTAGTAGTGGTCGGGATCGTAAAAGCCTGTAATCATCATGGGCAGACGTATGCTTGCCCGATACCGCCAGCTGTCTGGATAGTATTTGGCCCGCATGGACTCGCAGAAACCAAGAAACTCCGAAAAACGCTGTGTTCTGGCCTCTAGGTCGCCGCCATCCGGGGTAAGCAGTTGGTGGAGGGCGTTGCGTACCGCCTGTGGTTCGCTCCGTGCGTAATCGGCCAGTGCGTGAAAGGCGAGTTCTACTCCGTTGTCGATGGTCTGTTCCGTCAGCAATACGACGGCGGCCAGCTTCGCAGGAAAGTCCGTATCATCCACCGCAAGAGTGGCATCCATCATCGGGCGGAATTCTGCCGCGATCTCCCATTTGTATACTTCGCTGTTGTCGCCGGTGTTCAACTCGGCAAACCGTGCGGCATAGTTATCGATGATCTGATCAAAGTGGCTTCTGTTCATTGCGCCCCCTCCTATTTACCTGCCGGAAATATACTAAGGACATTTCGGCATCATAGTCGCTGGATGGCAAAAATGCCCCGCCTCTCGGCAGGGCATTGATCCTTACAGAGCCGCTGCCAAGACGCACAACACTTGACAGCGTTGTATTTTATCATAGCATGTCGGGGCGAAAAACGCAAGGAAGCAGGAGGGGGCAGCATTGCAAGGTTTTTCAGCATCGTGTGAAGATTCTATGTTCCATGTACGCCCTGTTGATATTGATGAACCTGTCGTTGTATTCTCGTTGATCCGACCCAGCACATACAGCAAGTGCGCGCCGGTCAGTTTCAGCAGTCTTGAACGCACTACCTCCGCTGGCAGTTTCTCTCCCGCCACACGGATGGTGGGCTTTGTGGGACATACGGTATCCAGCATCAGCCCCACCAACTCATCCAGCCGCCCACGGTCTACCTCGGTGTAGCTCACAAGATAGCCGTAGTCCACATTGGTCATGATCTGAGCTCGATATGTCTCCCGTCGTTCCATTCCGTTTTCCTGAGTAGGCTTACTCTCATGAGGGAATGAAGGGAAGGAGTTCATAACATCCGTACTTAATTCTTCTTTACTTTGTTCTTCTATATTTAGAAATATTTTTTATATCGAAAACAACTGCGGAAAGATAGATATCATAAATCCATGTTATCCGAACTATGCTGTAAGAAATCTGTATATCCCTAACGGATTCGATTTTCTTCTTTTGGTAGAAGATGAACTAGCCAAGTGCCTTGTTGACAAAGTAATTCGAGATAACAACTTGTCAAAAAGCAAATTGTGCTGTGTGTTGCCATCTGGTGGATGGGCTCAGATGCTGAAATTACACCATGACATGATCACCTATAACACATTGGGTGTAGGTAAGCGCATCGTAAGTATTTTCGATGGTGACGCTCAATCAGCAGTTGCAAAGCATAAGGAGTACAATTCTCTTCCAAAGAGTTTTTTGCCAATTCCAAGTATTGAAAAATATCTGCGCAAAAAATGTATTCTCGAAAACGATCAAGTTTTTATTAAACAAATTAATGATAAATATTTTAGTATCCGGTCATTGAAAGATATTATTGATGACTATAATAATGATTCTCGGTAAGCGCACAATAATCACCCGGGCCGAACAAAGTTACGGCAGAGTCCCGGGTGATTATTGCGCGCTTACAAAACAAGCGGAGGCCATCGGCCTCCGCTTGCTCATTACCTACATGCAACTTCCTGCATTACGACCTCGTTTGCCTCAAATTGGCATCTTTGCTGGACTAAATTCAAACACTTTTCCGGTCGATAGCCATTTTGACAGCGGCCACGATGTTGGCGGCCCGCAGGCCGTATTCGTCCATCAGGAACGCCTGGGGGCCTACCTGGCCGAACTGGTCGTTGACGCCCACGAACTCCTGCACGGTGGGGCGGTTCTTGGCCAGGCAGTTGGCCACGGCGCTGCCCAGACCGCAGGTGACGTTGTGGTTCTCGGCGGTGACGATGGCCCCGGTCTCGGCGGCGCACTTTACCACCAGCGCCGCATCCAGCGGTTTCCAGGTGAACATGTCCACCACACGGACGGCGATGCCCTCAGCCTGAAGCTGCTCATAGGCCTTCAGCGCCTCGTCCACCATGATGCCGGAGGTGATAATGGTGGCCTGGTCCTTGTCGCTCTCGTGGAGGACGATGCCCTTGCCCAGCGTGAACTCCGTGCCGTCGCCGTAGACCTGGATGATGTCTTTCCGGACAAAGCGGGTGTAGGTGACGCAGTCGCAGTCCGCCACCTGCTCGGTGACGGCCTTCAACTGGGCGTAGTCGCAGGGATCGGTGACCACCGTCTGGGGGATGGACAGGTACATGGCGGCGTCCTCCAGCGGCATATGGGTGCCGCCGTTGAAGGCGGCGCACACGCCCGCGTCGGAACCAAACACATGCACCGGTAGGTCCGCATAGGCGGCGGACATATAGATCTGGTCATAGATACGGCGGCTGGCGAAGGTGCCGAAGGTGTGGAGATACACCTTCTTGCCGGTGGCGGCAAGGCCTGCGCACACACCGGCGGCGTTGGCCTCGGCGATGCCCGCCTCATAGGCCCGGTCGGGGTAGGCGGCCATCAGCTGCTTGGTGTTGACGCAGCCCATCAGGTCGCAGTCCACATAGCATACAGTCTTGTCGGCGGCCATCATATCCTTTAATGTCAGGGCGAAGGCGTCCCGGCAGGCGCGGCTGTCCTTTTCATGCTTGGCGATCAGTTCCCGTTTCATTTCCGCACCTCCTGCAATGCGTTCTCGGCGGCGGCTATGGCCTCCTGCCATGCCTCCTCGCTGGGCTGGGAGGAGTGCTCCCGCTTGGGCTCGGCAAAGGTCGCACCCTTGCCCTTGATGGTGTCCAGCACGATGCAGGAGGGCACACCTTTCTTATCGTAGGCGTTCTGAATGGCCTGGTAGATGGCCTCCACGTCGTGGCCGTCGATCTCCTGGGTGTACAGGCCGAAGCCCGCCGCCTTTTTGGCGATGTCGCCGTGGTCGAGGATATCGGCGGTCTTGCCGTCCAGCTGATAGCCGTTGTTGTCGATGAAATAGATGAGGTTGTCCAGCTTGTGGGCGTAGGCGAAGTGGAACGCCTCCCACACCTGACCCTCGTCGGCCTCGCCGTCGCCCACCACACAGAAGACGTGGTTGGTGCGGCCATCGATCTTGTTGCCCAGTGCCGCGCCCGCGGCGGTGGAAGCCCCCTGCCCCAGAGAGCCGGTGGTCAGGTCCACGCCGGGGGTCAGCTTCCGGTCGGTGTGGCTGGGAAACCTGGTATGGGGCTGGTTGAGGGTGTAGGCCTCCTCCATGGGATAGAAGCCCATCAGGCCGAAGGTGGCGTAGGCCACCGGGCCCGCGTGGCCCTTGGAAAGCACCAACCAGTCACGGTCGGGGTCACGGGGGTCCTTGGGGTCGAAGCGCATGACCTGGCCGTACAGCACGGCCATCAGGTCCGCCAGGTCCATGGACCCGCCCACGTGGCCGAAGCCCCGGGAATGGATGACCTTCAGCGTCTCCAACCGGATCTCCGCCGCCAAGGTCTCGATTTTCTTCTTGTCCATTGTGTGTCCTTTCCCACTTGTAGCTATTAATTTTTTATAGCTTTAATCTTTTAAAGATCCGAGATATTATATGAAATTATTGGCACAATACCAGCTGTTAATCCTCAAAGTTCATCAAAACACGCAGCATCGTCTTATCTTCCTTAGCCTTAATAAAGGCTTCCAGGCAGTCATCCATGGAATACACTGCCGAAACAAGGTGTTGCAAAGCCCCGTTCATGATGCCTGAATTAATGATTTTCGCAGCCATCTGCATATCATTCATAGTATGATGGCGCACACCCCGCACTTCGCATTCGGAATAAATTAATTTATCCAAATCTACTTTAAACTCAGTGCCTTTAGGTGGCATTCCCACCTGGATAATCACCCCGCCTTTTTTCAGATGTAGCAACAAGTTTGTGAAACTAGACTGCACAGAGGTAATTTCAAAGGCTCTATCAAAACCTTTGCCTTCCGTGTTAGCACTGCAAATCGCATCAAAATCGGGAGCGTTTGGGTTAGCAACGGTAAAGCCAAGCTTCTGTGCCATTTTAATGCGAACAGGATCAATTTCAGAGAGGACCACATGAGCGGCTCCTGCAAGCTTTGCTGTCATGGCAATAACAAGTCCAATGGGACCTGCACCACCAATGAGGACGTTTTCTCCCAAGCGTAATCCACTACGGCGCACATCATGTACGCCGACGGTTAAAGGTTCCACCAAAGCTGCAATTCTGTCATCGACATCATCTTCGAAGCGAATTACGCGATCTGCATTTACACAAACATACTGACAAAAAACGCCATTCAAATTAGTGCCCATAATTTTAACGTTGTCACAAAGGTTTTCTCTTCCAGTGCAACATGCTTCACAAGCATGGCAAGGTTCTACAGTGTGGGTACAGACCTTATCGCCAGCTTTAATATCGGTTCTACTGGAATTAATGGCATACAGCGTGCCAACAGCCTCATGTCCTAACACCATAGGCGGTTTTGCCGTAGGGTGCATACCGGAAAAGACATGCAAATCGCTGCCACAAATACCAGCATACTTAATTCGGATTACTGCTTGATTCGGGCCAGGAACAGGAATGGGCTCTTCAACAATTTCTACCTGTTTTGTGCCAGTCCATACGATCTTTTTCATTAATTCAACCTCCGTCTCAATAGCACTCACGGTAAATCGCTTCCTCGGCGGCCAGGTCGAAGGGATAGTAGGCGTTGGTCATCAGCCGCTGCTGGTTGGCCTCCACAGACAGAGGGAAGGACTTGAAGTCCGCCTCGGTGAAGCCGCAGTCCCGCAGAGGACGCAGCGGCAGGATCCGCTGCAGCAGGTCGCACAGGTAGCCGATGGCGTTCTCCGCCTGGCAGCCGGTGATGTCCGCCACTAGGCGCTTGAACTTCATGATCTCGCCGTTGGGGTCGTTGCGGTCATAGTAGCGCAGGATCGCGCCAAACAGCATATAGTTGCTCTCGCCGTGGGGCACATGATACGTGCCGCCCAGGGGGAAGCTCATGCCGTGGACGGGGCCGCAGCCCGCCTTCAGGAAGGCGATACCGGCGAAGAAGCTGGCCGTCACGAACTCGTCCAGATACTCGAACCGGGCGTCCTGCCCCTTCTCGTCGATGAGCTTGAAGCCCTTCAGGATCATGTCCATGGCCTTCTCCGAGAACATCTCGCTGGTGATGGTCTTACGGTGGGGGCTCAGGAAGGACTCGGTGGCGTGGACCAGGGCGTCGATGGCGGAGCAGGCAAAGGGCTTGTAGGGCAGCGTCTTGATGAGCTCCGGGATCAGGCACACCTTGTTGGGGATGATGTCGTCGGACACCAGGCCCAGCTTGGTCTCGCCGCCGGTGAGCTGGCCGTCGATCTCCGTCTTCACGATGGCCACGGAGATGTTGGTGCACTCGCTGCCGGTGCCGCAGGTGGTGGGAATGGCGATGACGTCCTTCTCGTGGACAACGGGGAAGCGCTTGTAGTACAGCTCGTGGACGCTGTCGGGCCGCTTGCAGCCCAACAGCTTGCACAGGTCCATGATGGCGCCGCCGCCCACGGCGATGACGCGGTCATAGCTGTCGTAGGGGATGGCGTCGTACATGGTCTGGATCATGGCCTCGGAGGGCTCGCCCGCGCCGAACTTCTCCTGGAACACGAAGCTGCACTTGAGGCCCCGCTCCTTCATGAAGGGGGTGTAGATGAACTCGTTGGTCAGCACCACGTCACGCTCGTTCAGCTGGAACTCCTCCGCCATCTGGGCGAAGGTCTGGAACTTATACACGGTGGGCGCGAAGATGATCTCGCGCTTGTCCGCCATCAGGCTGGCGGAAAATGAATCCATTGCCATTTCTTTTCTCCTTAGAAAACTGCTTTTGTTTTTAGTAAAAATAGTGTCTGGCCACAAATAAAATATAGATTCTTCTGCACTCTTGCTTTTCAACACCCATCCTCATTCATGAAGTGGGATGCGCTCGCAACTGTTTTGCATCGCCCCAAATCACCGTAGCAGCATGGGATATAAGAAAGAGTAACACCATCGAATCGACAGCTTCAGAAATTAATTGATAAAAAGGTAGTATTATTTATAGAAAAATGGAGAAAGTTTTAGTGTCTTAAACTGTTCCATATCATGAGGAAAAATGATCTTTGCATCATACTTCTTTTCCAGGTAACTCAGTTTTTTAATTGCTCTATGGAAGCCCAAGGTATCATAGATAATGCCGGGCACTCTTGCTGGCGGACCATAATTGAGCATACTGCCGACAGCATCAGAGGGAAAGATTACATTTCCACTTTCTAGATGTAATACCATACCAACCACTGCCGGAGTATGTCCTTCAAGCAAAAACAGATCTATCCCGGGGCACAGCTCGATGTCATCAGTAATCAATTCAAAGTCTAATCCTGGAATTTCATAGTTATCTTTAAAATAAACACAACTATCATCAACAACACTGGAACGATGTGTTTCCACTAAGCCAAAAGAAAAATCTTTCTCACTTGTTATTACTCTCTGATGACCTTTTTTACCGAAAAAGGCTAGTCCTCCACAATGATCCCAGTGCATATGCGATACTACGACAGTGCTAATATCATCGACAGAAATTCCAAGCTCGTTCAGTCGAGAGTCAAGGTATTCATCACGATTAATTAGCAAGGGAAAATAATCTGCCATAGATGCGGGACGTCGGTCTTTCTCATCGCCAGGGCAAGATCCTGTATCATATAGGATGTACCCTTCTGTTGGATGTTTTATCAGCACAGAATAAGACGGAACATGAATCCACACAGGGGTTGGAGCTTTGTCGCTGAGTTTGGCAGGGCGAGGCATAGCAACATTCCATGCCAGGTCATTTTCAATAAAGCCATGTGACAGAATGGTAAATTCCAGTCCTTTCATAAAAGGCCTCCTTATAATCCACGATATTTTGATGATTACTGACGCAGCGAAGGTAACCGGCTATTTACAAGCAGAACGGCAAGCAAAATACTGCCCTGAATAAGCTGGCGAACGCCTTCTGGAAGACCGATCGCCACCAGCACACTATTCAAAAGGATAAGGACAACGGAACCCAAAACGCTGCCGATAAGTGTTCCTTTACCGCCACTCACCTTGGCGCCGCCAATAACAACTGCAGCCACAGACATCATTGTATAATCAGCACCCATCTGCAATTGGCCGCTACCGATATAGCCCACCAGCATCAGTCCCGAGAAGCAAGCTACCGCTCCAGAAATCACATATGTCAGGATTGAAAGGCGAGTCACCCGGATACCACACAACCGAGAAGCGTTGCGGTTACTCCCCGTCAAATACAGAGACTTGCCAAAGGTACTCTTACTCAAAAGGCACTCGACAGTAATGACCACAAACACGGCAATGATTAGGATTGGGCAAAGAGTTCCGATTATTGGTTTTCCAATAAGCAGCAGTCCTCCGGGAATATTCAGGGATGGCAACCCACGCGTCAAAGCCAACGTAAGGCCATCCACAATGGTGGATACAAACAATGTCATCGCCAAAGCAGGGATCTGCATTATCTGCGTTCCAAGGCCGTTCAGCAAACCAATTGCCGCACCCAATAGAAGAACGCCGATAATACCAACAATGATCAAGCTGTTTTTGCCGTTGATAAATGAGGGGCCAATCAGAGCCCCCATTGAAACAACGGCACCGACGGAGAGATCAATTCCGTTATTGCCGCCCACGATTACGATTAACTGCCCAACGCAGATAAAAATGAGAATCGAAGCCATATTTAAAACATTAAAGAGATTTTGAAAAGAGGCAAATCCAGGACTCAATATCTGCCCCAGGCAGATAAGAGCTATAATTGCAAGAACAGCAGGCAGATAGTCCTTCAACGAACCCCAGGCAGCTGTGTTTTTAATACCACGGAGGGGGATGCCCTTTTGTGATTCCGCTGTATACATAGCGTACTCATCCTTTCAATATGTATTCTATACCTTCTTTATTTTGCTGCCAGAGTTTGTACGACGCTCTATCAACAGCGAGCATATCACACCCGCAAGAAGGATAACACCTGTAGCCAGATCCTGATAGAAGGGTTGAATCTTAGCGGAGAATACCGCTGTTGTCACAAAACTTTGAAACAGTGCACCAAAAATAGCACCTATTGCCAAACCAGAACCGCCGGACAAACTAATTCCACCGATCACGCAGGCTGCGATGCTGTTCATGGACATGGGCAATCCTACAAGTGGATCGCCACCCCGAATAGAACCAGACAGTGCCAGTGCGCTGATGCCAGCTGTCAGTCCTGCGAAAGTATACATAGAAAACTGGGTCAGCTTGACCGGGACTCCGGAGACATAAGCTTTCATCTGATTCTTTCCTGAGCTATACAACCAGTAACGGAGCTTAGTGCGGAGGGCAAACGCCCAAATCAAGAGGATGATAATAACAAACAGGAGCGATGTAGGGATACCAAGTATTGCACCGTTATACCAACGTGCAAATGGTTCCGCTACACGTCCCCCCGGAGTGGGCAGTATCCAAAGTGCCAGACCGGCAAAGAGTGAAGACGATGCGAAGGTCGCCAGCAAAGGCGTAACACGTAAACACCCAATAGTAAAACCATTGATTGCACCAAGAGCCGTACCCAACAACAACGCCAGAACAATGGAGAGCCCAAGCGGAAGTCCAGCTTCATTCATCTTGACAAACACGACGTTAATCAATGTCACCATTGCTCCGATAGAGATATCCATACCGCCGCCGATCAAGACCGCAGCGCAGCCGATTGCCGTGCAAATCAAGGGAACATTTGTTGACAAAAAGCTTCGCACAAAGAAGCTGGACAAAAATCCGGGCGTAACAATCAAGTTGATTCCAAAAAACAAAATGGCCAAAACTAAAGAAGGCAATGCAGGCCATTGCAGAATCTTTTTTCCGCTTAATTTCATTCTGTCTCCCCCTTTGAAACGGGCATAGAGTTCGCAATAATATTTTCCAAGGTTATATCTTCGCCAATAAGGGTTTTAACAATTTCTCCTTCGTACATAACGATTATTTTTGAAAACGGCGCTAAGCTCGTCAGGTTGATCAGCTCTTCTTCGTCGCTGGAAACCATCACAACACCGGCACCTTCCTTTGCCAACTCTCGCAGTATCTGATGTACATCTTCACGTGCCTGCACATCAATTCCTTTTGTAGGATCATCTGCCAGGAACAACTTTGGCTTAACAGAGGTCCAGCGCGCCACGACGACCTTTTGCTGGTTGCCGCCGGAAAGTTGCGTGATTAGATCTTTCTTTTTGTTATAGACAACTTTATATGTACTGAGCAATCCATCTGTATCAGCCTCTTGCTTAAAAATCAGATCAGAAACAGATACTAGATTTTCCGCAATAGAGCGTTCGCGGAAAGTCCCCTCTTTTTCACGGTCGCCCGAGACGAAAGATATCCCATGTTTGATGGCATCTTGAGGAGAGGAAACTTTTTGATTTTCTCCGGAAATTTCCATGGAAACAGGTGAAAACAGGCCAAAGATCTGCCTTACCAAGTTTGATTGTCCTTGCCCTTGCAGACCTGCAACACCAATGATTTCTCCGGAATGCACACTAAAGTCGATTTTTGTATCAAAGCCGTGAAGCGGCATTTGTTCTACTTTGAGAATCGTATCGTGCTTCTGTACCTCGTTATAAAAATTGTTGCTGCCGCCTGCATTCATGTGAACATCCGTAATTGCACGTCCACTCATTAAGCTAAGTAACTGTGCCTCGGTCACTTCGCTGCACAGATATGTTCCGACAGTTTCGCCGTTTTTCAATACGGTCACACTATCGCAAATGGACATGATCTCGCCCATTCTATGAGAAATAAATAAAATCGTACAACCTGCTTCTTTCAGTTCAAATAAAATATCACGGACTTTTTCAACATCATTTCTGTACAGCGCCGATGTAATTTCATCTACAATTAGAAGCGTCGGTTTTTGAATAATAGCTTTCAGAAATTCAACCAAGTACAGTTCGTTGGCAGCCATTTGGGCGATTGGAATATTTAGGAGATACTCCAGCCCATATTTTTGGGCTAAGTCTAAAGTACTTTGGTTAACACGCTGGTGGTCAATAGAGTCTCCTTTTCCAAGAGGGAGGTTACAGAGGTGAATATTTTCTTCTACATTCAAATTGTCAAAGAGGCTAAGTTCCTGTGAGGTAAAAATAACACCAAACTGCTTCGCCTCCGCAGGAGATTTAGGCGCATAGTCCTTTCCGTTTAATTTGATAGTTCCTGAAGTGACATCAAGTGCGCCGCCAATGATTTTTGCCATTGTGCTTTTTCCGGAACCATTTCCTCCCAGAATTGCTCTGATCTCCCCCTTTTCAACGGAAAAGGACAAATCCTTCAGAGCCTGAACTGAGCCAAATTGTTTACGGACTTTTTCGCATTTTAAGTATTCCATTTACGCCCTCCTTGCAGAGGCGGCGGCCTTTTAAGCCGCCGCCTCAAGCATCATATTATCACTTAAAGAAACCGTCAATCGTTTCGTCGGACATCATCTGATCCAACTGGTATTCCTCAGCCTGGCCCTCACCCATCTTAACAGCATCGGCAACGCTAATGCTATCGGTCAGATTATAACCATCCATCCACGCACCAGCTTCACCACTATTGGTAATTAAGAGATGAGCAAAACAGTTGGAAGGAACTGCCCCCAAACAAGGCAAACGGGAAT